>ERZ840096.644-NODE-644-length-47527-cov-7.505182_pt1 | contig 47527 bp, 58 predicted proteins | sample MGYA00519878_ERZ840096 | MGnify/ENA primary metagenome ERZ840096 (study PRJEB31850, sample SAMEA3708865) | human gut metagenome | biome: human gut; feature: human-associated habitat; material: faeces | place: China | collected 2014 ...
CCTTTGCAAGGGCGGGGGACCGTTGCGCTTGCGCAATGGTGGTGGGTTAGCAGCGTAGGGCTGCGTTTCTCTTCAAAAGCATCTGCCTACGGCAGATGGTCTCCTTTGGCGTGAGACGGAAAAGCGGCATTGCCCCTTTTCACACTCCCTGTCATCCTCTTCCTTTGATCACCCGGACCCGCTGGATGGTGGGATTGCCGTTTTTGTCTTTGGCAATGGTGTCCACCCGGATCCGTTCCAGCTCCGGTTCGAACTCATTCAGGAGCCGTTCACTGAGCCGGGCGCCTTTCTGCATTTCCCGGTAGACCACCATGGCGAATTCGTACCGGCTCATCATCCGGTCCCCTTTGAATTCTCCGTCCGGATACCCTTCCACCATGCCGTTTCCGTACAGCTGGGCGATTTCCTTATAGGCCCAGTGGTTCTTTTCCACATCCGGGAACAGTTTGGTCAGGGTGGGATCCAGCTTCCGGCCGGCGGATACATCCACCAGGGCTCCCCGGAGGTTTTCCACTTCTTTCCGCAGGTCCTTGATTTCCTTGGCCATGGCCACCCGGCTGTTGGACACATGGTTGTGCTGGCCCAGTTTGAAGGTAGCGCCCACGTTCACCATATTTTCACCGCCGCCGATGCTGCCTCCCATGCTGAGCATTACATCCTCGTTGGGCCGGTAGAAAGCCCCCAGGGCCACGGCGTTGGCGCCGCTGTAGCTGCCGGCACCCACGGCGAAATCCAGTTTGTCGTCCGGATCGAAATCCAGAGGATGGAGTGCCGCCAGGGCTGCCGCATTGGCTCCTGCCCGGTCCACCCTGGCGTCCAGTTTGGTAATGGAGCGGCCCAGGTTCTGGACGTCCCCGGAAAGATTCCTGATATCTCCCGTATTTTTCTCCACATCCTTCTGGATCCCGTAAATCTGTCCTCCGTTGACAACTTCTTTAGACCCTTCTGCAATGGTCCCATCCCCCACATAGGCTTTCTGGGCCGTAATGGTATCCACAGTGATGTCTTTTTTCATCGCCACCTGATAGTTGGCGGCTTCCCCGGCTCCGGCAATGTTCTGCACCTGGATATTGTCTCCCGCTGATACCATGGAATGTTTCCCCGCTTCTTCCGCCGCCTGGTTCAGAATGGTACTGACTTTTTTCAACTGGGCCACGTTCACCGCATCGGTGTCCCGGGTCCCAGCGGCCACACTGGTGATCTGCCGGGTCAGTTCCGTTCCGCTGCCTACGGCCACGGCGGCGCCTGTTGCCACCCAGGTGGAGGAAGTATCTGTGGAGGCCTGTTTAGTGGAAGGATCATAGCCGGCTTCTCCCGCTTCCACCGAAGCCAGGGACCCGCTCCCCAGGGCCACGCCCCCTTTCACTGCCGCATTGGCATTGTGGCCCAGGACCACCACATTCTGCTGGTCCGTAGCAGTCACATTGTCCGCCGAACCAATCACAATGCTGTTGATGGCGGAAGAAAGAGTACGGTTATCCCCCAGCAACAGAGCCGTATCCGTATCTTCCACCGTATTGCCGGACCCGATCACGGACACATGCTGGACATTGGAAGCGGTATTTTTGTATCCGGAAATCATATTGTTCTTACTGACGGCTCCGCTAGTCCCGGTCACCTGGTTCCCCACCCCAATAATGGCTGTTTTCTGGGTGTAATCCGCCTTGTTCCCGCCCCCGATGGCCAGGGTGGCCCCGCCGCTGTCGGAGGCGGCAATGGCCGTCCGAAGTTTGTCCGCAAAGGCTTTGGCGGAATCTCCGCTGTCCGTGGGAACACCGTCCAGACTTGTCACTGAATTTGTGATTTCGTTCCCGGCCCCATAAATCAGCGCCCCGTTGGAATTAACCGCCCGGTTGGCTACCCCGCTGATGGTATTGGCAATCCCTGCATAATAGTTTTCTCCCATGGATTCAACGCTGTTCAGAGCTCCGTTGATGGTGGCCCCCAGGTTCTTCACCGGATTGGCCAGACGGCCCCCGTTGTATTCACTGGAAATGATGTTGTACACACCGGTGCTGGTGGTGAACGCCCCGTTGCTGAAGCTGTTGGCCCCGATGGTGGTGGCATATACATTCAGGGCACTGGTCCGGGTGGAAGCACTGTCCACGGTAGTATCTCCCAGTTCTCCCTTGTAATTGTGGGACCCGATCATGGTGCTGCCGGTACGGGCAAAGGTGTTGTCCCCAATGGCGATGCTCCCCACAACCTTTGTGGGATCGGCCGGGATCCGTGCGGAAGACCACCAGCTTCCGCTGTAGTTTGTCTGACCAAAGGCAAAACTGGCTTCTCCTCCTCCGGCCATATTTTCGATCCTGGCATTTTTGCCAATGGCGATGCTGCCGCCCTGGCTGGCGTAGTTGTTGATGTTGGCTCCGTTTCCCACTGCAATATCCCCGGTAGCATTGCTGGCTCCGTTGGAATAGGAAATGCCGGCCCCTTTGCCAATGGCCACATTCTCTGCTTTGGGAGCGCTGCTTCCTGTGCCCAGAGCCACACCATTGCCGGATCCTGCTGCACTGTCCGCCCCATAGGCGCAGTTGCCCAAAGCGGCCAGGACCAGCAGAGTCAAAACAGCACCCCGTACTCCATTTTTTCCTGCCCGATTTTGTGTTTTTGATAGTGCTATACCACCTGATAGAATTTTGTTCATTTTTTCTCCTTTTCCCATAAACCATTGCCTATTAGGTGATACAATCCTATCAATATGGCATTTTATTTACAATATGTATATATTATAAATATTTTATCTTGATATTTGTGCTATTTTATATTTCAACTGTCCATATACAGGATAACAGCCATCCCTTGAATTCCCCCTCTCGTTTTCCGTCTGTCATGGCGGCGTATATTCATTCTTCCTGTTTTGTGAGTTTTTTCTTTTCCCTGCAATAGAAAAATAGAGGCTGTGAAGAAATGCATGATGCATTTCCTCACAGCCTCTTTCGTTGCGGGCCACTGGATGCAGGCGGACCGGGCGGGATTGCAGGCAGCCCTTGGTCTCCCCCTACGGTTCCCTATGGACTGTTCGGCAAAAAATCCGTAGGGGCGGTCGTAGGAGCGGTTCAAGACTTTTGCAAAGCAAAATGTCGCCAGAGCCGCCCGTTATAGAAAACGGCCAAACGGCTTGAACTTCCAGGCTCGTGACCCGTGGCCCGCGACCAGGGAATAGATTTTTTCACACCCCTAGTCCCTGGTCAGAAACAGCTTATACGCCATTCCAATAACTGTTGAAATATTCCCATATTTTTTCAGCCATATTCTTCTGTCTGCTTCCACACCCTCTTACTCCAGCACTCCCATTTCTTTTAATCCTTCTCCCAACGCTTCCAGGTCCTCGTCGTTCCGTGCTTCCACTTGGAGCACATGCCGCCCCTGGGTAAGAGTGGTAATGAGCGGTCCCTTCTCTTCCTTCAGACGTTCCATGTACTGGCGTACATCCCGGCGGCTGTACAGATCCATGGGAACCTGGATCACTCCATACACTTCGTGGGTAAGAGTGAGACCGTGGACAATCCCTCCGTTGTCCACCACCACATTCAGTTCCGCTTCCAGTTCTGCTGCATCCATTTTCCGGCTCTGGCAGCGGAATTCCTGGTGAAATCCCTTTTCCGGCGTTTCTCCGGCCAACTGATATCCCCGGGCGGTGGAGATGATCTTCTTTCCACTGCTCCGGAGCAGGGCCACATCCCCTACAATGATCTGCCGGGTCACGTTCAGAGCCTTGGACAGCACCACCCCTGTCAGCGGCTCCTCAGCATTTTCCAGCATTTCGTACAGTTTTTCTCTTCTCATCTGATTGTCCATGTTTTTTCCCGCTTTCTCTGTAAAGGATCCCATCTTGTTCAGAATCTCAAAATCGCCAACGAAGTTTATCTGTAAAGAACAATTATTTTTTACGTATGAACACTTCTGTATTATACCACAGTTTTTGGTACATTTCATGAATATTTTTTTGCTTTTAAGTTTATAATTGTGTAAATATCCTTGTCCGGTAGGCTGTTGCCATGTGCCTGTTTCTCAGTCTCCCAGTCCTGCATTTGTCTATACAGTTCACCGAAGCCAAAAAAAAATCCATTTTATCCAGGTATTTTATCTCACTAAAGCATACCAGAAAAATGGATTCTTTTGCCATATATTTTTATTAAGAATTATATTTAAAAGCTAAAACTCCCTCTTCCGTTACAGTCTTCCTGCCATGATTTCCAGGCCCCGTTTCCGGAGCAGATCCATCATGTCCTCCATGTACCGGGGAATCTTTTCCCGATGATGGAAGGCCGCCACCACAGTCCGTTTGTGTTCCGGGATGTCCAGCTGGTACAGGTTCACGGACTTGGAATACCGGAAGGTCCGGGTAAAGGCTTCCCGTACCAGAGTGATTCCGAATCCTTCTGCCACCAGCTGGAGAATCAGTTCAATGCTCCGGATGGTGTAAATGTGCTGGGGCTGGATCTTGTATTTCCGGAAGATTTTATCCTGGAGTTCCCGGGAGGACTGCTCCTGGGTGGTGGACAGGAACACCTGGCCTTTCAGGGCTTCCGGGGAGAGGATCCCGTAGGGCTGGCCTTCCCGGAACACGGCCTGGCTGTTCAGGGGATGGCCCTGGGGCACCGCCACCAGGAATTCTTCCTGGAACAGTTCCCGGCTGTCCATGGATTTGTCCAGGTTCTCTCTGTTGACGATGATCATATCCAGTTCGTGGTTCTTCAGCAGATCGTTCAGGAACATAATGTTCCCCTGCCGGAGGGTCAGTTCCACATGGGGCCATTTGCTGCAGAAGGTTTTGAACACCCGGGGCAGCAGCCAGACTCCCCGGAGCAGGGAAATTCCCAGCCGCAGCCGGCCCACTTCATCGCTGAGGATCATGTTCAGTTCTTCGTTGAACTGGTTGGATTCTTCCAAAATCTTCCGGGCGTACCGGGCGTAATGGACGTACCGTTCCCCGGCCTTGGTCAGTTCAAATTTTTTCCCCTCCCGGTCGAAAAGAGGCATCCCCAGATGTTTTTCCAGATTGCTGATGTAGATACTGAGAGCCGGCTGGGATATGTACAGCCGGTCCGCCGCCCTTGTAAGATTTCCGCATTCTGCCAGCGTGCACACATACCGCTGTTCTTTCAGTTCCATTGTATCTCCCCTGACTGTTGTGTTCTTTTATTTTTCTCATAAGGAGTATTTGCTTCTTTTATGATTCCACAAAAGCTATTATACAATAAAAGCAATAATATGGCAAAATCTGTACGTTTTGTTGCATATATCCAGTTATATGTATAGTTATTTTTGAACTATGTCTTTACTGTCCCAGAAAGGCGCATTCCGGGGGGCAGAGACAAAACCCGGAGGCCGGGAAGGGCTCGCCTGCGGCAAGCCCCTACCGCGCTGGATTCAGAGTTCCTCACAAAATCCAAGAAACGAAGTTGCCGAAAATTCCGTTCCTCCGAGTGTCGTACTCAAACATCCGACCCCGACGGCGTAGGGAGAGCCCCGGGCCCGCCCTTCCCGGCCTCCGGATTTCATACGTTTTCAGGAACCTGCCCGGCGGGTTTCCTCCCTAAGCTGCTGACTAGTGACTGGGGACTGCTCCTGCCCCTGGACCCCAGCAATATACCGTTCCAGGGCCTCCACATAGGCTTTCCCCAGGCGGCTGAGATGGGTCTGTTTGTGGGTCAGAAGGCCGATGTGCATGTTCCCTTCTTTCTGGAGGGGCACGGCGATGATGCTGGCCCCGTTCAGCTTCTGGTCGATGACCCCGCTGCACACGGTGTATCCGTTAAGGCCGATCAGCAGGTTGAACAGGGTGGCCCGGTCGGTGACCCGGATGTTCTTGCTGCGGACCACGGTGCTGAAGATCTCTTCGGAGAAATAGAAGGCGTTGTGGTCCCCCTGGATATAGGACAAATAGGGATAGGGAGCCAGTTCTTCCATGGAGACGCTTTCCCGGCCTGCCAGGGGATGGGAGGCGTTCAGGAACACATGGGGCTGGGCCACGAACAGTTCCCGGAACACCAGGTCGTTGGCCTTAAAGATCTTCTGGAGGACGGCCTTGTTGAAATCGTTGTAGTACAGGATCCCGATTTCACTGCGCATATGTGCCACGTCGTCGATGATGGTGTAAGTCTGGGTCTCCTGGAGGCTGAAGTCGTAGGCGTCCCGGCCGTATTCCTTGATCAGGTCTACAAAGGCATTCACCGCAAAGGAATAATGCTGGGTGGACACGGTAAATTCCTGCTTGCCTCCTGCCTGCTTCTTGTACCGGGATTCCAGAAGATCCGCCTGTTCCAGCACCTGCCGGGCATAGCCCAGGAAAATCTCCCCGTCCCTGGACAGATGGACCCCCTTGTTGGTCCGTTCGAAGATCTGGATGCCCATTTCCCGTTCCAGTTCCCGGACCATCTTGGTCAGGCTGGGCTGGGTGATGAACAGGGCTTTGGCCGCCCCGCTGAAGGTCCCTGCCTCAGCAATGGCCACAATATAGCGCAATTGTTGTAAAGTCATGGTTTTTCCTGCTTTCTTTCGATTTCTTCCGTCCGTATGGTTCTCATTATACCATAGCCCCTCAGAGATACGGGGCAATATCCTTTTTCCGCAGCAGCCACAGGGGGATCACCCCGCCCAGGGTGCCGGCTCCCACAAGGAGCAGCGGGGCCAGGAAGCCCTGCCACAGGGGAGTGCGGCTCATTTCCACCGCCGCCTGCTGGCCGATCCCGGCCGCCGCCAGAAGGCTCCCTCCATAGCCCAGGAGCCACCCCAGGGTGCTGCCCACAAGAAGCAGCAGGAACTGTTCCAGGAGCAGCAGGCCCTGGGTCTTCCGGAGGCTGGCCCCCAGAGCCCGGAGCAGGGCCCATTCTTCCAGCCGGGAAGTGCCGTCCCAGTACAGGGCCAAAAGGGTCACCAGGGTGGCGGCCCCCAGGAGCCCCAGGGAGATCATGGTCCAGAACTGCCGGCTCTGGCCCACCATGCCGTACAGGGCGATCAGGCTCTGGGCCGGGAACAGCAGCTGGGAGGGACTGTTCTTTTTCCGCTGCCAGGCGCTCAAAAGCTGCATGGCTTCCCCGTACCCTTTGGGCCGGACCAGGATGGCGGTCACGTCGCCTTTTTCTCCTGTATGGAGAGCGGCGGCGCCATGGCCGGCGTGAGCTTCCCAGAGATCTTCCAAAGGCACCAGGATGGCCTTGTCATAAGGCCCATGGACAGGAGCCAGGATCCCCACCACCCGATAGGGATGGTTGTGGGCTTTTCCTTTGGCAATGAATCCATGGCTGGACTGGAACACATCCCCCACTTTTAGTCCTGTAAGCCGGGCAGTATCCGCCCCCAGCACCGCTTCTCCGGAGCCTTCAAAACCCCGGCCCTGAGCAGGCACCAGCCAGGGAGCTTTCTCCCCGGGGACCATATAGGAAAAAATAGCCGGTTCCGTGCCGCAGAGCCGGAACCCCCGGTAGCTGTCCCCAAAAGCCAGGGGCAGCACCTGAGTGGCCTTTCCGCTTTGCCGGAGAGTCTCCACTTCTCCATAGGGAATGTTTCCAATGGGCCGGTCCCGCAAGAACACCGTATTCAGCACCAGCTGGTAAGGGGATCCTTTGGCTCCGGCCAGGATGGGAAAGGGAGCCGCTGCCCGGTTCAGGCCCTGATACAGACCCCCGGCCAGCTGGATCACAAATACCGGCAGGGCACAGGCCACTGCTGTAAGAAGGATCAGCAGCCCATACCGGAGGGGCCGCCTGATAAGGGAAAGGACAGCCAGTTTCAGCATTTTTCTCCCTCCTTCCGCAGTTCCAGCTTCCGGGTGAACCGACGCTTGACCGCCGGATCATGGCTGGCACACAGAAGCATGCACCGGCTTTTGGCCTGGTACCCCAGGAGCAGATCCAGGAGCCTCTCGCTGTTCCGTCCATCCAGGCTGGCCGTAGGTTCGTCCGCCAGCAGCAGCCGGGGCTCCCTGACAATGGCCCGGACAAACGCCGCCCGCTGCCGTTCCCCGCCGCTGAGCTGCCGGGGGAACCGTTTTTCGCAGTCCGGAAGCCCCACTTCCTGGAGAAGGTCCCGCAGCCGGACTTCTTCCAACTTTTTCCCGGCCATATAGGCACTGAGACGGATGTTTTCTCCAATGGTGAGAAAGGGCAGCAGTTTGGGTTCCTGGAACACATAGCCCAGGTTTTCTGCCCGCCATTTGGCCCGTTCCGGTTCGGAAAGGCCGGTAAGCTCCACCCCGTCCACCAGGATCTTTCCCCGGGTGGGGGTCAGAAGCCCGGCCAGACAATGGAACAGGGTGGTCTTGCCGCTGCCGGAAGGGCCTTCCACCCCCCAGGCTTCCCCATCTTTCATCTGGAAGGACGGCAGAGCAAGGCCCACCACGGTCTTCCCCTCCCCTTCCGGGTATTCACAGATCAGGTTTTCCACTTCCAGCATATTCCTTGCCTCCCGCGCAAAAAAGGAGGGGCCGGCCGGGTGGGCCGGGAGCCTCCTTTTCTTGGATCATTCTTCGGCTACGGAGTCTGCCGCAATCCGCAGCTGGCTCACAAAGCCTGTTTCTTCATCGGTTTCACTGCCGGTTTCCAGGGTCCCTGTAACGGTAATGGGGGTATCGTAGGGCAGGGCGGTCACCGGTTCCGACAGTTTCACCACCACAATGTTGTCCGGCCAGTCCGCGTCGGTGGAACAGAAGGGACACACCGACATGGGCACTTCCGTCAGCACGAAGAACCGGATGGTTGGCGTAAGAGGCGGGGCCATGTAGCCTGTCATGGTCACCGTGCTCCCCGCCAGGTTCTGGACCTTGTCGGAAAAGGTCAGGCCTTCGGAAGAGTAGCCGCTGTACAGCTCATCGAAGGACAGGCCCTCCGCTGCAGCCGGCAGTGCCAGGGACAGTGTCAGTACAAGGGCCAGGAGGCCCCGCTTCAGCCAGGCCATGTTATTTCTTGTCCTGGGTCAGATGGACCTTGGTCTTGTTGCCGTCGATACCCAGAGCCCGGAGCATCCCGAAGAACACTTCCGTGTTGTCCATGGTGCCCTTGAAGTATTCGGACCCGGGTCCTCCTGCGTTCAGCAGGATATCATCGGCACTGTGGCATTCCTGAGGATCATCCTTGGGGGTGTTGGCCGGCATCAGTTCCGCCGGGTCTCCCGGATGGATACGGGCCGGGTTGGCTTTGGAGCTGGCCTTGGTCACCTGATGGAATTCCACCTTGTCCCCAATGGCGGACTGTTCCTGTTTGGTTTCCGTTACGGACAAGGCCGGCGGAGTGGGTCTCTTCATAAAGTGATAGTTTTCGTAGTATTCCGGATGGTTGGCATACTGGACCGCCAACGTTACGTCCGGATCCGGATTGTCAGGGAATCCGTCATGGTCGGCATCCTTAAAGGTGGGGAAGATGGAATTCTGGTATACCCGCACAGCTTCCGTGCCCTTCTTCCCATCCCGTTCATGATAGGTGCCGCTGATGGAAATCCCGTGAGCATGGTCGGCCAGCACAATGATCAGGGTGTCGTTGCCCCGTTTCTTGTTCCATTCTTCGGCATACTGGATGGCCTTGTCGAATTCAATGGTATCGTAAGCGGCCCGCTGCCAGTCCATCACATGGAGCTGCTTGTCGATGGAAGCTCCTTCGATCATGGCAAAGAAACCATTGGGGTTCCGGGACAGGATGTCCAGAGACTTTTTGGTCATGTCCATCAGGTTGGGCTGGTCGGTGAACCCTTTCAGCACCTGGGGATCCTTCAGCATTTCCCGGTCCAGATATACATTCATGGTCCCGGTGTGGAACAGTCCCAGCAGCGGTTTGTCATTGGGCGCCGCCTTCATTTCCGTGGAAGTCCCCACAAAGGTGTAGCCCAGATCCTTGAAATCCTGGATCACATTGTCGTTGTCCTTCCGTTTGGAACCCGGAGTGCTTTGGGGCAGATACCGGGCAGAGCCCCCGCCCATGATCACGTCAGGGCGGTGATACTGAGACAGATAGCTGGAAGCCAGCCAGTCCTGTCTGGCCCGGCGGCGGGTATGGCCGATCATGGCGGCGGGGGTGGCGTCGGTGGATTCTGCCTGAGTTACCACGCCTACGGACATGCCCCGGGTCCGTTTGACGATTTCGGAGATGTTTTCCACTTTGGGATCATCGAAAGGATCCTTGGTGGAGTCTTCATAGACACCCATGGCGTTCACCACGGATTTGTGGCCGGTGGCATAAGCGGAAGCGGAGTTGGCACTGTCGGTGACCAGGGAATCATAGCCGCTGGTGGTGATCACCGCATTGTGTTCCAGTTTTTCCATAGCCAAAAGGTCGTTGTATTTCCCATTGGTCATGCCCTTGGACAGGATCCGGGCGATTTCCCGGGCCTGGAGACTCATGCCGTCCCCTACGAACAGGATTACGTTCTTGGCCCGTTTGGGAGCCTTTTCGCTGACCACGGTGTAGCCGGCGGCGGAAACCCCTTTACCGGCCCCATCCTGAGCGGTGACTTTCACTTCATAAGCCCCGGTCTTGGGAAAGGTGACCTGGTCGGCCCGGTAGCTGGTCACCCCGTTGCCCAGATCTTTCTTCACCAGATTCCGGCCGAAGAATTTGTCCGCCGGCTGGCCATTGACAGTAATGGCCACATCCTTCAGCTGCTGGTCCCCTTTCACTTCCACATCGAAGTCAAATTTGGCCCCGGCCCAGAACTTGGCCTTGTCCACTGGCAGGATGCGGACTTCCGCCGCTTCCACAGAGGGCAGCAGGCCCAGGAAGGAACTTCCCAGCACTGCAGACAAGATCGCACGTTTCAGCCACTTTTTTTCCATGAATATGCCTCCTAAAAGATTTCCCTGCTGGTAGCTGCAGAGAAATGAAATGAACTGGTTTCTGCACAGCTATAACTATACGGAATCCATGTCATAATCCAGTCAACAGATTGTCAAATTTATGTCAATTTTTAAGGGTGGCGACCCACGACCCAAAAAAAGGACTGCTGCGCACGCAGCAGTCCTTTTTCCTCAGTCCATGGTAAATCCATTGTCCCCCTTCAGGAGGTTCTTCTTCATGTACAGCACCCAGTTGCCGATGTTGGTGCCGTGGTCGGCGGTCCGTTCCATGTATTTCAGGAGCAGCACGTAGTCCACGTAAGAGGCCACGTCATCAGGATCTTTCTTGATCTCGTCGGTGAGTCTGGGCAGCAGCCGTTCGAAATCCGCATCCACGATGTCGTCCTTGTCCCCGATGTACCGGGCCTTTTCGTCGTCCCCTTCCAGGTAGCACCGGAAGCTTTCTTCCAAAAGGGACTGCATGTCCTCGTACATCTCTTTGAACCCTTCAGGAGGCTTCACCACCGGATTCCGCTCCAGGATCCGGGTAATGTACAGGGCCATGTCGGAGCAGTGGTCCGCAATCCGTTCCAGTTCGCTGAGCACCCGGAATGTCCCCATCAGGCTCCGCCAGTCGGAAGCCACCGGAGACTGGAGCACCTGGACGGTCAAGTCCTTCCGCATGATCCCCCGGATCTGTTCGTCGAACTTGTCGTCCCCGTCCCGGACCATCCGGGCTTTGTCCAGGTCCTGGCTGAACAGGGCCGTCTTGGTCTCTTCCAGGGTCTTTTCCAGGCTGGTGATCAGCACCCGCACATCGTCCTGGATTTCCGCCAGGGTCTTTACATAGGCATCTCTCATAATGGCTCCTCTCTCAGCCGAACCGGCCGGTGATGTAAGATTCCGTCCGAGGTTCGGAAGGATTGGTGAACAGGGTTTCCGTATCGTTCATTTCCACCAGTTCTCCCAGGTAGAAGAAGGCGGTCTTGTCAGAAATACGGCTGGCCTGCTGCATGTTGTGGGTTACGATGACGATGGTGTAATCCTTTTTCAGTTCCAGGGCCAGGTCTTCGATTTTCTGGGTGGAAATAGGGTCCAGGGCGGAGGTGGGTTCGTCCATAAGGATCACCGAAGGCTGGGCAGCCAGGGTACGGGCGATGCACAGCCGCTGCTGCTGCCCGCCGGACAGGCCCAGGGCGCTTTTGTCCAGACGGTCCTTCAGTTCATCCCAGATGGCCGCCTGGCGCAGGCTCTTTTCCACGATCTCCGTCAGCTGGGCTTCGTTGGTGATGCCCTGGACACGGGGACCGTAGGCCACGTTGTCAAAAATGCTCTTGGGGAAAGGAGAAGGCTGCTGGAACACCATGCCCACCCGGTACCGGAGGGCCAGAGGATCCACTTCCTTGAAAATATCCTTTCCTTCGAACAGGATCTTCCCTTCCACCCGGCAGCCGGATACCCAGTCGTTCATCCGGTTCAGGGTCTTCAGCAGGGTACTTTTGCCGCACCCGGAAGGCCCGATCAGGGCGGTGATTTCATTGCGCTTCACTTTCATATTGATATCCTTCAGGGCCTGGTGCTTCCCGTAGAACAGGTTCAGGTGCCGGATATCGAAGACCAGTGTTTCCGGAGAAACAGGTCCGTTTCCTTGCTCACTCATCGGCAGTTCCCTCCATCTTCTTTTCCAGTCTCCAGCTGATGTACCGGGCCAGTACGTTGAACAGCACCACCACCAGCATCAGGATGGCGGAAGTGACCCCGGCAATCTTGCCCGCATCCGGGCTCAGGGCTTCTGTCCGCATGACCCACACATGGAGGGCCAGGGTTTCCCCGGGACGGAAGGGGTTCAAAGGGCAGGTGGTGGAGCTGAAGTCCCAGTTGCCCCAATCGATGTCCGTGGACATCCCGGCGGTGAACATCAGTGCGGCGGCCTCCCCGAAGCCACGGCCCGCTGCCAGGATCAGGCCGGTCATGATCCGGGGCAGGCAGGCCGGCAGCAGCACGTTCCAGATGGTCTGCCATTTGGAAGCCCCCAGTCCCAGACTGCCCAGGGTGTATTCAGGGGGCAGGTCCTTCAGGGCGTTTTCCGTCACCGACACCATAAGGGGCAGGGTCAGGATGGAAACGGACAGGGCGCCGGCCATCAGGTTCCACTGGGAACCGGTCATGACGATGAACACCAGGTAGCCGAACAAGCCGACTACGATGGAAGGCAGGGAAGACAGGGTCTCCACCGCCATCCGCACCCAGTTGGTCAGTTTCCCGTCCTGGGCGTATTCCGCCAGGTAGATCCCGGCGGGAATGCCCCACAGGGCACTGATCACCAGGGCCAGGAACACCAGGTACAGGGTGTTGAAGAACATGTCCCGGAGGCCCATCAGGATATCCGTGCTGAGGGCTCCCAGGCCCTGTCCCACCACATCCAGGATAAAGGCGAAGAGCAGGACTGCGGACCCGGCTGCGCCGGCGGTGAACAGCAGGCTCATGAACCGGTCCATGGTCTTTTTCTTGGCAATGTCTCCCATGGTCAGTCCTCCTCTTTCAGTTTCAGGGGATCTTTACCAAAGGTATGGATGATAAAGATCAGGATGAACGAAATCACAAACAGCAGCAGGCCCAGAGTCCACAGGGCTGCACTGTATTCCCCGTCTTCCATGGCACCGCCCATGTCGTTGGCGATCACCGTGGTCATGGTGGACGCCGGCAGGAACAGGGACGTGGGGAACCGTTTCATCTGGCCGATGACCATGGCCACGGCCAGGGCTTCCCCCAGGGCACGGGCCAGGCCCAGCACCACCCCGGTGAAGATGCCCCGCTGGGCAGCCGGGAGGATCACGTTCCGGATGGTTTCCCACCGGGTGGCTCCCAGACCGTAGGAAGCATCCCGCCAGCTCTTGGGTACCGCCAGCATGGCGTCAGCAGCCATGGTGGTGATCACCGGGAAGATCATCACCGCCAGCACCAGGGACGCGGCCAGTACCGAGAACCCGAAGGGCATGGGGAAGATTTTCCGGAGGAAGGGCACCAGTACGGTAAGGCCCACCCAACCGTAAATAACAGAAGGGATCCCGGTGAACATTTCCACCACCGGGCGGATCAGCCGCTGTACCGCCGGAGACGCCATTTCGGACATGTAGATGGCCGCTGCCAGGCTCACCGGCAGGGCAAATACCAGGGACAGGAAGCAGGTGACCAGGGAGCCGCTGATGAACATGGCCGCCCCTACCTGGCCGCCGCCCTCCATGGTATCACTGGGTTTCCACTGGGCGGAAAACAGGAATTCCGTAATACTGTGGCCGAAATCCCAAAAGGTGCCGCTTCCCTTCACAAGAAGGAAAGCGGCCATCAGGAAAGGCAGCAGGGCCGCTGCAATGCCGCAGGCCGTGATTACAGTCTGTGACAAGGACTCTTTGCGGTGAACCTGTACCAGCTTTTGTGAACCCTTTTCATTAATCATGAGCGGTATCTTTAACCTGCATCTTGCTGCTCACACCATAACCCAGTTCTTCGATCCGTTTGCCGTAGTCGGCGGACAGGATGTAATCCAGGAAGGCTTTGACGGCAGCTTTCGGATTCTTGCTGGTGTAGATGTGTTCATACCCCCACACATTGTATTTGCCGGAGTAGGTGTTTTCCAGGGTGGGAGCCACACCGTCGATGGAGATGGTGGCCACGGTGTCATTCTTGGTCAGGTAAGGCAGAGCCACATAACCGATGGCCCCTTTGTTCTGGGCTACGCTCTGTACCAGCAGGCCGGAGTTATCGGTTTCCAGAGATTTGTTGGAAGCTTCTTCCGCACCGCCCATGGCGTATTTGGCGAACAGGGCACGGGTACCGGAGGTCTTGGGCCGGGTTACCAGGGTAATGGGTTCATCCGGGCCGCCCACTTCTTTCCAGTTGGTGACTTTGGCGGTGAAGATGTCGGTAAGCTGCTGTTTGGTCAGGCTCTTGACTTTTTCTGCCACATCCTTGTTCACGATGGTGGCCACAGTCATGACGCAGATCTTGTGGTCTTCCAGTTTATCAGCCTTGTCTTTGGGCAGTTTGGAAGCCGCCGGTACGTCGGAGTTCCCCATATCCACGGATCCGTCGGACACCTGTTTCAGGCCCATGCCGGAACCGCCGGCGTTCAGGCTGATGCTCACTTCCTTATGCTGCTTCTTGAAGCTTTCGGCAGCATCCTTGACCAGAGGCAGCAGGGCGGAAGAACCGGACCCGGTGATGTTTCCGCTGACCGCAGCCGGCTTCTTGGTGTCAGCAGCCTTCTGGCCGCCGCACCCCAAAGCGCCCATGACCATCATCCCAGCCAGGACTGTCACAGCCAGTTTTTTCCATTTGTTTTTCAAAATCATCTTCATCGCTCCCTTACAGAAAATCCATGATGACAGTAGTATTGCTTTTGTCTATGGCTATAAGATACCAGAGCCATGTAAAAAGTAAGAGCAGGGTTTTGTAAAGAATTGTAAAAAAAGAGAGTGTCGCTTTTGCAACACTCTCGTCAATTGACAGGCAAAGGGCGCTGCCCTTTACCTTCCCAACCTCATCTTGAAATCTTCATAGCCGAACCGTTTCAGCACCTTCACCGTCCCGTCCTCTTCCAGCACGTCGATATCCGGCAGGGGCATGCCATTGAAGGTGTTGTTCTTGCAGGTGGTGTAAATGGCCATGTCTCCGAAGAGCAGCAGGTCCCCCACTTCCAGGTCCCCGTCGAAGCTGTAGTCTCCGGCCACGTCCCCGGCCAGGCAGGTACCGCTGCCCAGCCGCCAGGTCACTGGCCGCTCTCCCGGTTCCCCGGCTCCGTAAAGGGGCGGCCGGTAAGGCATTTCCAGCACATCCGGCATATGGCAGGCGGCGCTGGTGTCCAATATGGCGATCTTCACATCCCCGTTTTCCACCACATCCAGCACCCGGGTGGCCAGGTACCCGGCGTTCAGGGCACAGGCTTCTCCCGGTTCCAGGTACACGGTAACGTCCCAGGCCTTCTGGGCCCTGCGGATGCATTCCTCCAGCAGGGGAATGTGGTACCCCGGCCGGGTGATGTGGTGGCCGCCCCCCATGTTCACCCATTTCATGTGGGGCAGCACGTCTCCGAACTTTTCTTCCACAGCATCCAGTGTCTTTTTCAGGTCCTGGGCATCCTGTTCGCACAGAGTGTGGAAGTGGATCCCGTCCAGAAGCTCCACCAGATCCGGGGTCATCCAGGCATCCCACTGGGCCCGGGTGGTGCCCATCCGGCTGCCGGGGGCACAGGGATCATAGATGGCATGGCCTTCCTGGGTGGAACATTCCGGGTTGATCCGGAGCCCCACGCTTTTCCCGGCCTTTTTGGCCATGGGGCCCCAGGTCTTCAGCTGCCGGGGGGAATTGAACACAATATGGTCCGCCACCTGGCACACTTCTTCCATCTGGTCTTCCCGGTAGGCCCCGCAGAACACATGGACTTCCTTCCCGGGCATGGCTTCCCGGCCCAGTTTGGCCTCATAAAGGCCGCTGGCTTCGGTGCCGGCCAGGTAGGGCTCCAGCACCGGGTACAGGTCGTAGTTGGAAAAAGCCTTCTGGGCCAGGAGGATCCGGCAGCCGGTCCGGTCCTGGACCCCTTTCAGGATCTCCCCGTTCCGGCGGAGGGCTGCCTTGTCCAGAATGTAGCAGGGAGTGGTCAGCCCTCCGAAGGCGGCTTCCGGAGTCTTCCCCCGGAGCCCTGCAAAGGCGGGCCGCTCTTCCCGCACCTTGTTCCAGTCCATTATTTCACCAGAGCCGGATCATGGGATTCGCTCCGGGGCAGGCCGTGCTTGTCCAGGGCATCCAGGAAGGGATCCGGATCGAATTCTTCCACCGTGTGGACCCCGGGAGTGGTCCATTTCCCGGTGAGCAGCATCAGGGCGCCGCACATGGCCGGCACGCCGGTGGTGTAGCTGATGGCCTGGCTGCCCACTTCCCGGTAGCAGGCCTGATGGTCGCACACATTGTAGATGTAGTAGGTCTTTTCCTTCCCGTCTTTCTTCCCGGTGAAGATGCAGCCGATGTTGGTCTTGCCCTTGGTCCGGGGACCCAGGCTGGCCGGATCCGGCAGCAGGGCCTTGAGGAATTTGATGGGAACGATTTCGTGGCCTTCAAAGTTGATGGGGGTGGTGGACAGCATGCCCACATCCTCCAGACAGCGCATATGATCCAGATAGCTCTGGCCGAAGGTCATGAAGAACCGGATCCGTTTCACCCCGGGAATATTCTTGGCCAGGCTTTCGATTTCTTCGTGGTGGAGCAGGTACATGTCCTTTTCTCCCACCTGGTCGAAGTTGTATTCCCGTTTGATGCTCATGGCCGGGATTTCCACCCAGTGGCCGTTTTCCCAGTAGCTGCCGGGAGCGGACACTTCCCGCAGGTTCACTTCCGGGTTGAAGTTGGTGGCAAAGGCGTACCCGTGGTCCCCGCCGTTGCAGTCCAGGATGTCGATGGTGTCGATGGTGTCGAATTCATGCTTCTGGGCATAGGCGCAGTAAGCCTGGGTCACCCCCGGATCGAAGCCGCAGCCCAGGAGGGCGGTCAGGCCGGCTTTTTCGAATTTTTCTTTGTAGGCCCATTGCCAGCTGTAGTCGAAGTAGGCGGAGAACCCTTCTTCCTTGCAGCGTTTTTCGTAGATGGCCCGCCATTTGGGATCGTCCGTGTCTTCCGGTTCGTAGTTGGCGGTATCCATATAGTTCACCCCGCAGGCCAGGCAGGCATCCATAATGGTCAGATCCTGATAAGGCAGGGCAATGTTCATCACCAGATCCGGCTGGTAGCTTTTGATCAGGGCGATCACCTGGTCCACCTGGTCCGCATCCACCTGGGCAGTGGTGACTTTGGTGGCGGTCTTCCCTTTCAGTTTTTCCGCCAGGGCATCGCATTTGGATTTGGTCCGGCTGGCAATGCACAGCTCGGTGAACACATCGCTGACCTGACAGCATTTCTGGATGGCTACGGAAGCAACTCCGCCGCAGCCGATAACAAGGACTCTGCTCATGATATTTTCCTCCTTGGAATATTGTGTCTAGGAGGTCTGCTGCACAAGCAGCAGACCTGAGTCGGAAGTCTGGAGTCGGAAGTCTGAAGCCCCAGGATAGGACCCGTCTTTATGGCCGGGTCCTCAGTAATTTGTAAAACCGGATCCGATTTACACATTCATAAATTTGCCTGCAAATTTATCCTTCGGCTCCAGACTCCAGACTTCAGACTTGAGCCGCTGCGCGGCTCTACAGCTGGTATGCTGCTTTTGCAGCATACCTTTACAACAGCGCCAGCAGCAGTTCCCGGACCACTTTGCAGGCCACGGCTGTGGAGGCTCCGCTGGCATCCAGCATGGGGGCCAGTTCGTTCACATCGGCAGCCACCACATTGGTCCTGGCCACCAGCCGCAGGGCGTTCAGCAGCTGCATGAAGGTGATGCCCCCGGCTTCCGGGGTCCCGGTGCCCGGGAACACGGAAGGATCCAGGCAGTCCAGGTCGATGGTGAAATACACCGGAGCCTGGCTCTTTTCCAGATCCCGGACCAGCTGTTCCAGCCCTCCGAAACTGAAGGGATGCAGGTCCGTGTGGGCATGGGCGAACTGCCATTCTTCCCGTTCCCCGCTGCGGATGCAGAACTGGTGGATCTTCCCGTCCCCGATCAGGTCGTGGCACCGGCGGATCACACAGGCATGGCTCAGTTTCGCCCCCAGGTAGTCATCCCGCAGGTCCGTGTGGGCATCAAAGTGGACGATCTGGAGGTCCGGGTACTTTTTCAGCACCGCCCGGAAGGCGCCCAGGGTCACCAGGTGTTCGCCTCCGATCATAAAGGGCAGCTTCCCGTCCTGGAGGATGGTGGCGGTCCGGTCCTCAATGTCCTTCAGGGCCATTTCCGAACTGCCAAAGCACAGTTCCAGGTCCCCGCTGTCGAACACTGCATAGTCCGTCAGATCCTTGTCCTGGTAGGGACTGTAGGTTTCCAGGCCGAAGCTTTCGTGGCGGATGGCGGAAGACCCGAACCGGGTGCCGGGCCGGTAGCTGGTGGTGGAATCAAAGGGGGCTCCGAACAGGACGATTTTGGCCTTTTCGTAAGGAGCGTCGCAGGCCAGGAAGGTTTCCACATTATTTGTCAGCATTTTTGCAGCCTTCTTCCGTTTCCACTTCCTTGAGCATTTCCTCCAGGAAAGCCGGCAGCCAGAAAGCTCCCACATGGAGCCGGGTGGTGTAGTACCGGGTGTGCATGTTCAGGGCTTCCCAGGCGGGAGCGTCCAGGTCGTTGATGGGATGGTACTTCTTGCTGGCAAAGCCGAAGGTCCAGTACCCTGCCGCATAGGTGGGGATGTGGGCCTGGTACACCTTGCTGATGGGGAAGGTGCTGACGATCCGCTGGTGGCTCCGCTGCATGGCAATGGCGTCTTCCTTGTAGAAGGGGCTCCCCTGCTGGTTCACCATGATCCCGTCTTCCCGGAGGGCATTGTAGCAGCTGCCGTAGAATTCCCGGGTGAAGAACCCTTCGGAGGGACCGAAAGGATCCACGGAATCCACAATGATCAGGTCGTAGGAATTTTCCCGGTGGCGGATGAATTTCAGGGCGTTTTCAAAGTAGATGTGCACCCGACGGTCGTCCATCCGGCAGGCGTTCCCGGGCAGGTAATTCCGGCAGGCTTCCACCACCATGGGATCCATTTCCACCAGGTCGATTTTCTCCACCCGGTCGTACCGGGTCAGTTCCCGGACCACGCCCCCGTCCCCGGCGCCGATCACCAGGATGTCCTTGATGCCCTTGTGGACGGCCATGGGCACATGGGTCATCATTTCGTCGTAGATGAATTCATCCCGTTCCGTCAGCATCACGTTCCCGTCCAGGGTGAGCACCCGGCCGAATTCCGGCGTCTCGAAAATATCGATCCGCTGGAAGTCACTCTGTTTGGAGAACAGGTGACGGTTGACCCGGAGGCTGTGTTTCACATCCGGGGTATGGAATTCACTGAACCACATTTCCATTGGTTGTATCCCCCTCTTATGCTAATACATTCAGGTGGAGCAGTTCCGGATCTTCCGAACCGGTCATGCTGCAGCCCTTTTCTTTGGCGTACCGGATATGTTCCAGTACGGTTTTGGTGATTTTTTCCCCAGGGGCCAGAAGCGGGATCCCCGGAGGATAGCACATGACGAATTCGCTGCACACCCGGCCCTCACACTGCTCCAGAGGCAGGCTCACTTTCTCGGCATAGAAAGCTTCCTGGGGACTGGTGACCACCACCGGTTCCACATATTCCTGGGTGAGCATGCCGGTGGGATCCTTCTGATACCGGCGGCGGATTTCCGCCAGGGCGCTGACCAGCCGTTCCAGATCCTGTATCCGGTCCCCCATGGACAGGTAGGCCAGGATGTTGCCGATATCCCCGAATTCGATCTGGATGTCGTAATCATCCCGGAGGATGTCGTACACTTCGATGCCGGCCAGACCGATATCCAGGGTGTGGATGCTCAGTTTGGTGTTGTCGAAGTCGAAGACGGAATCCCCGTTCATCAGTTCCCGACCAAAGGCATAGTAGCCTCCGATGTTGTTGATTTCCTGCCGGGCGTATTCCGCCATGTCCACCACTTTGTGGAAGATTTCCCGTCCGTGGAGAGCCAGCCGCCGGCGGCTGATGTCCAGGCTGGACATGAGCAGGTAGCTGCCGGAGGTGGTCTGGGTCAGGTTGATGATCTGGCGCACATAACCGGCGTGGACCTTGGGACCGGTGAGCAGGAAGCTGGACTGGGTCAGGCTTCCCCCGCTTTTGTGCATGGAGATGGCGGCCATGTCGGCCCCGGCGGCCATGGCGGAAACGGGCAGCCCGCTGCCGAAGTAGAAATGGGTGCCGTGGGCTTCATCGGCCAGGCACAGCATCCCGGCATCGTGGGCCATCTTTACAATGGCCCGGAGGTCACTGCACACTCCGTAATAAGTGGGGTTGTTCACCACCACAGCCACCGCGTCCGGGTTCTCCCGGATGGCCTTGGCCACTGCATCCCGCTTCATCCCCAGGCTGATCCCCAGCCGCTTGTCCACGTCCGGGTTCACATACACAGGAATGGCTCCGCAGAGCACCAGGGCGTTGATCATGCTTTTGTGGACGTTCCGGGGCAGGATGATCTTGTCTCCCCGTTTGCAGGCGGACAGGATCATGGACTGGACGGCACTGGTGGTGCCCCCCACCATCAGGAAGGCCTGGCTGGCTCCGAAGGCGTCAGCGGCCAGCTGTTCCGCCTCCCGGATCACCGACACCGGATGGCACAGGTTGTCCAGGGGCTTCATGCTGTTCACATCCACCCCCACACATTTTTCGCCCAGGAACTCCGTCAGTTCCGGGTTGCCCCGGCCCCGTTTGTGGCCGGGTACGTCAAAGGGCACCACCCGCATTTTCCGGAACTTTTCCAGAGCTTCGTAGATGGGCGCCCGATCCTGTTTCAACCGATATTGCTTTTCCAAGCTTTTTCCCTCCCCAGTTCATTTTTTACTTCTGTACAAAAAAACGCAAGCTGCCCCCTTGCAGCTTGCGTTTTAAGGTCTCATCCGGTATTTCGGTTTGCTTCTATCAGGGGATCCCCGTTACGAACGACTCTTATTGACCGTTTCACAAGTCTGCGCACAGACGCATTGCGGTTATGAAGTAACCAACTTATAAAAGTTGAACCCAAAAGTTCAATCAATAAGGCTGCAAACCAGTTGCCGCCAGTTCGGCAGTGGACCCGGCTGTCCGTATGGCCTTGACCGGACAGCTGCCTCGAAAGGGCAGGACCCCTGTCCAGTGGTCCGTGAAATTTCTGAAAATCCATGAACGGATCTTCAAACCGTAAAAATTTTAACATACCCCCACCCCGTTGTCAATTTCATCTTGTTTTCCCCTCCTCCCCGTGCTACCATGGGGACAGACTTTTTCAAAGGGAGCTGTTGAAATGACAAGGGCAGAATGGGTACGGAGCCAGATACGGAGCCCCTGGCACTGGGGGAGTATGCTGGCACTGTGGGGACTGGGATATTACACGTTGGGCTGGGCAGGCCGGGGGCATATGACCGCCGCCATGGCAGGCTGGGGGCTGTTCCTTTTGGTGGAAACCGCCCCCATGCTGTGGACCATGCTGGCCTTTGCGGGAGCCATGCTGTTCCTGTCCCGGATCTTTCCACCGGCGGCCATTATCTTTCTCATCATCGGCATCGTGTTCTTCATCCTCCGGATCCGGTACGTGATCCAGAACGCCCAGCTGCTGGCCAGCGGCTTCCTGGTGTACCTGGTGTACTATTATCTCTTCGCCGATCACATGCACCTGGGCGGGAAACTGGTGGAAGCCTGCTACAAGCTGGTGACCCTGAACCACCTGTTTGCCCTGTCCTGGCAGCTCCGGCACTTTTTGGCCTACCTGGCCATTCTCCTGGCCGCCGGGCTGCCGGTGCTCCTGGTCCATCTGTTTCTCTGGATGGCCTACCGGAAAGGGTATGAAAGCCGCAACGCTCTTACGGTGCTGTTCGGCCTGCCCCTGGTGGTGATTTCCTTCCTGCTGCCGTTCCTGAAGATTTTGGGGGCCTTCGACGGAGCCGTCTTTACCGATGCCGGCCATGGAGGCCATATGGCTCCAGATGGGTTCCACGGCACCGGGGACGGATACGCTCCCACAGGCGATCACCCGGTTCCCGTCCACCACGTAAACGGCTATTTCCGATCCACCCCCGGGGGAGGCACCACCTATGTCCATCCCCATGTGGCCACCAATCCGGACGGGATCCTGGAAAACAACCTGTCCTACCACGGCCCCCATCCCCAGCCAGGCCCGGCGGACGCACCCCATGCCCCTGCCGGCGCCGGCCACACGGTCCAGGGACCCAATGTGGATACGGTACCGGGGCTTGGGAAGGAAAAAAAGGAAAAGGAGCTGTGAAAAAATGAGGAATCATTTTTTCACAGCTCCTTTTGATCAATCAAACTTCCGGTCGTACAGATCGCTCTTGGCCAGGAACTCTTCCACCGTAGCAAAGCCCAGCTTTTTCAGCAGCTCGATCACGTAGGGGTTTTCCGCAGGAGTCTTGTACTGGGCCTCATCACTGTAGGCCTGTACGTTCTTCTTCCCTTCCTCCCGGTTCACCAGGGCCTTGGGACCGCCTACGCAGCCGCCTTTGCAGCCCATGCCTTCAAAGAAGTTCCCTTCGTGGTTCCCCTTCAGGATGCTGTCGATCATGGCCCGGCATTCAGGCACACTGTCCGCCCGGCGGATCTTCATTTCGATCTTCCGGTGGGGATTCAGCTTTTTCACCGTGGCATCCACAGCCGCTGCCACCCCGCCGGCATAGGCATAGCAGATCCCGGCCTTGGAGGCGTGAGGCACATTGTCCTCTTCCAGGGTGGTCAGATCCAGCTGGGTGGTGGAGAACAGGTCCCGGAGCTCTTCATAGGTGAGCACGTAGTCGATGGCTCCCTTCAGATCCGGTTCCTTGATTTCCGCCTTCTTGGCCATGCAGGGCCCGATGAACACGGTCTTGGCTTCCGGATGGAGCACCTTCACCGTCCGGCCCCCGGCGATCATGGGAGACACGGAACCGGGCACATTGGGCATCAGCTGGTGGTACAGCCGGCGGATCATGGCGATCCACATGGGACAGCAGCAGCTGGTGAGCTGGAAGTCCCCTTCTTTATTGACGTTCTTGTCGAATTCCAGGGCTTCCTTCAGGGTCAGGATATCGGCGAACACCGCCACTTCCAGCATCCCGGAAAAGCCCAGCAGCTTCAGGGCCGTCCGCAGTTTGCCGGCGGTGACTTCCGGGCCGAACTGGCCGGAGAAGGCGGGAGCCACCAAGGCATAGATGGGGGTATCTCCCTTCTTCAGTTCTTCCACCACGGGGATGATGTCCTTTTTGGTCTTCAGGGATTCCAGTTTGCAGGCATCCACACAGGCCTGGCAGCCCACGCATTTGTCCGGATCGATCTGGACCCCGTCAGCACTGGGATGCATGGCATCCCACTGGCAGACCTTCACACAGTCCGCCTGCTTGTCTTCCGAACAGGTGCAGGGCTTCACCCGCCACACCAGGCTGGTTTCTTCCGGATGGGCCAAACATTCGATCATCTTGGGATCGGCGTTGTCGATGTCTTCCACATTCTTCCCTTCCGCCGCCCGTTTCAGCATCTTGTGATACAGTTCATCCAAAGTCAGGTTTTTCGCTTTGCTGTCTTCCATTTTTTCTCCCCTCGTCAATGGGGATTGCTGCCTGGCAGCAATCCCAAGCCGGAAGTCTGGAGTCCAAAGTCTGGAGCTTCTGACTTCTGACTTCTTTACTCCTTACACAATCTTCGTGGACCATCCCTCGATGTTCCATACCTGATCCACCCAGTCTTCGTAGAATTCCGGTTCGTGGGACACCAGCAGCAGGGTTCCCTTGTATTCCCGGAGGGCCCGCCGGAGCTCTTCCTTGGCTTCCACATCCAGATGGTTGGTGGGTTCGTCCAGCACCAGCAGGTTGGCCGGCCGCTGCATGATCTTGCACAGCCGCACCTTGGCCGCTTCACCCCCGGAAAGAGCTGTCATTCTGGTGGTGATGTGGTCGTTGGTGAGGCCGCAGGCGGCCAGGGCAGCCCGGACTTCCGAATTGGTCATCCCCGGGTATTCCTGCCACAGTTCCTCCAGGGCAGTGTTCTGGTTCCCTTTGGCGCTTTCCTGTTCGAAATACCCTACGGACACGAAATCTCCCTGTTCCACACTGCCTGCCACTGGAGGGATCATCCCCAAAAGGGTCTTCAGCAGGGTGGATTTCCCCAGGCCGTTGGTGCCCCGGATGGCGACTTTCTGGCCCCGTTCCAGCTTCAGGTCCACCTGTTTGGTGAGAGGCACATCATACCCCAGCACCAGGTTGCTGGCAGTAAGCACGAACCGGGACGGGGTCCGGTCTTCCAGGAACCGGAAATGAGGCTTGGGCTTTTCCGCCCGTTTGGTGAGAAGCTCCATTTTGTCCAGTTTCTTCTGCCGGCTGTTGGCCATGCCCCGGGTGGCCACCCGGGCCTTGTTCCGGGCGATGAAGTCCTGTTCCTTTTTGATCTCCGCCTGCTGCCGTTCGTAGGCCGCCTCTTCCTGGCGCCGTTTCAGGGCCGCCATCTCTTCGAACTTCTCGTAGTTCCCGGTATACCGGTCCAGCTTCAGGTTGTCCACATGCCAGATGATGTTGGTCACTGCATTGAGGAAGGGTACATCGTGGGAAATCAGGATGAAGGCGTTTTCGTAGTCCTGGAGATACCGGGTAAGCCACTGGATGTGCTCCGCATCCAGGTAGTTGGTGGGTTCGTCCAGGAGCAGGATGTCAGGGTTCTCCAGCAGCAGCTTGGTGAGCAGCACCTTGGTCCGCTGGCCCCCGGACAGTTCGTCCACCTTGTGTTCCAGGCCGATGTCCCGGAGCCCCAGGCCTCCGGCCACTTCTTCGATCTTGGCATCCAGGTTGTAGTAGTCCGCCGCTTCCAGCCGTTCCTGGATTTCCCCCACTTCCTCCATAAGCCGTTCCATTTCTTCCGGGGAAGCGCTTTCCATTTTGTCGTAGTCCCCCAGCATTTCCAGTTCCTGTTCCACCAGGTCCTGGAAGGCGGTGCGGAGGGTTTCCCGGATGGTCTTCCCGGGCTCCAGGGCGGAATGCTGGTCCAGGTAGCCCACTTTGGTCCGCCGGGCCCAGATCACCTTCCCTTCATCGGGGGTCAGTTTCCCGGTGATGATGGACATGAAGGTGGATTTCCCTTCCCCGTTGGCCCCCACCAGGGCCACATGTTCCCCCTTTTCCAGGCGGAAAGAAACATCGTCGAAAATTTCCCGTCCCCCATAGCTGTGGGAAAGATGGGCAACATCCAAAACACTCATGCAAGAACTCCTTTTGCTGATTCGTTCACCGCCAGCAAAGCTGGCTTCCTTCGGCCATTGACCATTGACCATTGACCGCTGACAGGGTGAAAAATACTTTTCACCCTCTATAATCGGTTTAGTATACCATAAAATCCTCTTCCCGTTCAATGATTCCAATGGTTGCAGAAACAACAGACATCTGTACAGACTGTATGTTACAATGTCCCCGCTAAGGGTCTGCCGCACGGGTGGCGGACCCATGACCCTTATAACTGCGCTGCAAGAGGAGAAAAACATGGGTTATCAACTGACACAAGAAGGACTCCGTCAGGTATTCGCCGACTGGAGCCGGGAGTATGACATCTACGCTCCCAAACGGTTCGAAGGGACCGGCCGCTTTTCTGAAACGGATGTGATCCGCTATGGGACGGTGACCGCGCCGGAAGAAGTGATCTGGGACCAGCGGTCCGACTATTCCTGGAAGGAAGCGGTGCTGCCGGTCTGCCAGACCCTGCTGTACTTTACGGAAGAAACGGTCACGGAAGCCAAGGATCCGGACCGGGGCAAGATTGTCCTGCTCCGGAGCTGTGACCTGGCTGCGGTACAGCGGTTCGACTACATCTTCCTCCAGAACGGACCGGAAGATTCCTACTACCGGTCCCGCCGGGACAAGATCAAATTCGTCCTCATGGGTTGTGACCATTCCTTTGAGGGCTGTTTCTGCGTCAGCATGGGCACCAACCGTACCGCCGGCTGGGACGCAGCCCTGAACCGCCGGGAAGAGGGCTACCAGGCTGAAGCCGCCGACAGCTTCCTGGCCGCCGCCCTGGAAAAGGCCGGAACCCTCTGTGGAGACGTAGTCCCTGACGCCGTGGAAGCCAACGACTTCACCGTCACGGTGCCGGAGAACCTGACCAGTGCCGTGGCCCAGAGTACCATCTGGGACGAATACGACAAACGGTGCATCAAATGCGGCCGGTGCACCCTGGTGTGCCCCACCTGCACCTGCTGGTCCATGCAGGATCTTTTCTACACGGAAAACGGCAAAGCCGGGGAACGGCGCCGGGTCCAGGCTTCCTGCATGATCGACGGCTACACCGACGTGGCCGGGGGCCTGAAGTTCCGCCAGAAGGGCGGGGAACGGATGCGCTTCAAGGTGCTCCACAAGGTCCTGGACTTCAAGAAACGGGCCGGATACCAGATGTGCGTGGGCTGCGGCCGGTGCGATGCCATCTGCCCGGAATACATTTCCTTTGTCCGCTGCATCGACAAACTGGCGGACGGTATGAAGGAGGTCACGAAAGATGAAAGATAACACCTACCTGCCCTTCCGCTCCGAGATCCTGGAAGTGATCAAGCATGCAGACCTGGAATACACCTTCCGGATGGCCTATGACCGGGGCAAGGAACATCCGGTAAAACCGGGCCAGTTCTTTGAGATCTCCATCCCCAAATACGGGGAAGCTCCCATTTCCGTCAGCGGCATCACCGACCATTCCCTGGATTTCACCATCCGGAAAGTGGGCAGCCTCACCAACGAAATCTTCGAAAACTACGTGGGGGACCATTTCTTCCTCCGGGGACCCTACGGCAACGGGTTCGACGTGAACATGTTCAAAGGCAAGGAGATCATCCTGGTGGCCGGCGGGTCCGGCCTGTCCCCCATCCACGGGGTCATCGACTACTTTGCGGACCATATGGACGAATGCGAACGGCTGACGGTGATCGTGGGCTTCAAATCCCCCCACGACATCCTGTTCCGGGAAGACCTGAAACGGTGGAAACAAAGCGGCATGAACCTGATCTACACCGTGGACAAGGCGGACGACGACCCGGACTATGACGGCCATGTGGGCCTGGTGACCCAGTACATCCCGGAAATGAACCTCCAGGATCCGGACAACGCCATTGCCGTGGTGGTGGGTCCTCCCATGATGATCAAATTCTCCATCAAGACCCTGCTGGGCCTGGGCTTCGACGAAGAAAAGATCTGGGTCTCTGAATCCCGGAAAATGTGCTGCGGCGTGGGCAAATGCGGCCACTGCCGGATCGGCGAAATCTACGTGTGCCAGGATGGACCGGTGTTCAAATACACCCAGGTCCGGTCCTTCATTGACTAGGAGGCGTCCCATGCTGGATATGGATTGTGGAAAACTGAAAAAGAACGCCTACCGGGTGACCAAGCACCGGGGCATCACCTCTTCCCGGGTGCGGGTGCCCGGCGGCCATCTCACCGCCGATGTACTGGGGAAGATCCAGGAAATCGCGGAAACCTACGGCAACGGCCAGGTCCATCTGACCATCCGCCAGGGCTTCGAGATCCTGGGGATCCCCTTTGAAAAGGTTCCCGAAGTGAACAAGGCGCTCCAGCCCATCATCGAGGAACTGGACATCAACCAGGAAGCCCCCGGCACCGGCTATCCCGCTTCCGGGACCCGGAACATCATGGCCTGTGTGGGGAACCGGGTGTGCCCCTTCGGGAACTACGACACCACCGCCCTGGCCAAACGGATCGAAAAGGCCATCTTCCCCAACGACCTCCATGTGAAGGTGGCCCTTACCGGCTGCCCCAATGACTGCTGCAAGGTGCGGATGCACGATTTCGGGATCATTGGCATGACCGAGCCCCAGTTCGATCCCTCCCGGTGCATCAGCTGCGGCGCCTGTGTGAAGAAATGCAAACAGCTTTCCGTGGAAGCCCTGCACATGGACAAATTCCGCCCGGTGCGGAACGTGGAAAAATGCATCGGCTGCGGAGTCTGCGCCCATGCCTGCCCCAACCGGGCCTGGACCCGGAGCAGGACCCAGTATTTCCGGATCACCCTTTTGGGCCGCAGCGGCAAGAAGAACCCCCGGATGGGTGTGGACTTCATCAAATGGGCGGATGCGGACAGCGTTGTGAAGATTGTCAGCAATGTGTATGACTACGCCCGGAAGTACATCGACCCGGAAGCTCCCGGGGGCAAGGAACACATTGGCTACATGGTGGACCGGACCGGTCCGGAAGAATTCCTCCGGTACATCCTCCGGGACGTGCACCTGCCGGAAAAAGCGGAAGTGTACAAACCTCTCTACTGGAACGGGATCCGGTATTGGGGATTGAAGTAATAAAGGGTGTGAAAATACTTTTCACACCCTGTCACTAGTCTCTAGTCACTAGTCTCTAGCTGATGGAAGCCAGCTGTCGCTGGCAAATATAGGAGTTGTGAATTATTTTTTCACAGCTCCTTTTTTGTTATAATGGACCCATGAAAGGACTGATACTCATGAAATGGCTCATTGCTTCTGATATCCATGGGTCCGCCTTGTTCACCCGGCAGCTGCTGGAACGGTTCCGTGCCGAAGGGGCCGACCGACTGCTTCTTTTGGGCGACCTTTTGTACCACGGGCCCCGGAACGACCTGCCGGAAGGCTATGCCCCCAAAGAGGTGATCGCCCTCCTGAACGGCCTGAAGGACCGGATCTTCTGCGTCCGGGGCAACTGCGAAGCGGAAGTGGACCAGATGGTCCTCCAGTTCCCGGTGCTGTCGGACTATGCCCTGCTGGAATGGAACCATCACCTGATCTTCGTCACCCACGGCCACCGGTACAACCTCCAGCACCCGCCTCTCCTCCAGCCCGGAGACATCCTCCTCCACGGCCACACCCACATCCCCGCCAACGAGCCCTGGGGCCAGGACAACCGGTACTGGAACCCGGGCTCCGTTTCCCTCCCCAAAGCCGGCACTCCCCACAGCTATATGGTGCTGGAGGAGGACCGGCCCCTCTGGAAAGCCTTGGAATAGGAGGACCAGGATCATGACTCCTTCCAGAAAAATTTCCTTTTCTCTTTTCCTGGCGGTGCTGGGAATGGTTTCTTCCGGGTTCCGGCCTTTGCCGGCTCTGGCCCGGGAGGATGCCGCCAAGATCTCCCACGCCCGGAAGGCAGTACCCCATCCCCAGGCGGCCCCTGTGCTCCTGGGCCATACCCCCGGCAAAGAGTCCCCGGTGATCGACGCCCACAGTGCGGTATCCAACACGGATCTCATGCCGGTGGCCGCCGGGGTAACGGTGATCACCCGGCAGGAAATCGCCGACAACCATTATGATTCCGTGGCGGAGGCCCTGACCTATGCTCCGGGAGTCACTGTCACCGGCGGGGTGGTGAACACCTCCCAGCGGATCGTACGGATCGACGGGGATGAACGGGTGGCGGTGTTCATCGACGGCCACCGGATGAACCTGGAAAGCGGCCTCACCAACGGCCGGAGCACCTACGACCTGGACATGGCAGTCCCCGTCTCCGCCATCGAGCGGATCGAAGTGATCCACGGGGCGGCAGATGGCGGATACCTGAACTATGACACCCCAGGCGGCGCCGTCAACATCGTCACCCGGAAAGGGTCCGGCCGCCAGTTCCAGCTGGAGGGAACCCGGGGCCCCTACGACGGCTGGCGGTGGAACGCCCATCTGGAAGGCAGCGCCGAAGGATGGAGCTGGCTGGCCACAGGAGGCCGTTCCAACCTGGAGGCCCTCCACTACCGGGACAGCTCGGGAGACCGGCATACCATGCCAGATTCTGCCCAGAACCGCCGGGAAATGTTCTACCGGTTCGACCGGCAGTTCACCGATTCCACCTCTCTCACCCTGTCCTACGCCCATTTCAGCAACAGCCGGGGGCTCTGGCTGGGCCGTTCCTACTGGAACACCCACCGGGAAAATTACGAGGCGGAAAAGCTGGCCAACAATGTGAATCTGACCTACAACTACAAAGAGGACACAGCGGCTCCCGGCTGGATTTCCCTGTATCACAACTACAACCAGGCTGATTCTTACTACCCCGCAGGAACGGAAGAACAGGATGAACTCCCCAGCTACAGCCGGTGGAAGGCTTACACCAACGGACTGGACTGGCGGGACGGCTGGAAAGTGGGGAAGCATTCCACCGTCACGGCCGGGCTCACCTGGCAGCACACCTCCCTGGATACGGAGCAGAACCTGCTGGATGCCCATAACTTTGCCAAGAACTACAACCAGGGCATCAGCAATCTGTCCGGCTATGTGACCACCAAGACCCGGTACGGCAAGCTGTCCCTCCAGAGCACTTCCCTGTTCAATCACAACACCCGGTTCCACAATGAATACGTGTACGGAGACTCCCTGGAATACCGGCCGGACGACAGACTGACCTTTTACGGATCCCTCCAGCGGATCTATTCCGTCCCCACCCTGGACGAACTGTACTACAACAATTACAACCGGGATTCTGACGGAGCCTGGAAGATCCGGGGAAATGAGCACCTCCAGCCGGAAACCGGCTTTAAATGGAACGGAGGCATCCGGTACCGGCTCAACAGCCACAGCACCCTGGAAGCCAATGCCTTTGTGTCCCACATCAACAATCCCATTGTGTGGTACAGAGAGGCCGGGACCTGGACACCCAAAAATCTGGAAAGCCAGAACAAGGACGGAATCCAGGTCACCTGGGAAGACCAGTTCAGCCCGAAATACGGTCTCACCGCCTCCTACGCCTGGACCCGTACGGACACCACCTACGGCAGCGGCATCGATCCCCAATACACCGATGAAGTGGCACCCCATACCGTCAAGGCGGCCCTCACCTACCGGGACAAACGGTGGTCCAACAGCCTGCTGTTCCAGGCCGCCTGGGGCCGGGACAAAGGATGGTACACCGGCAATGCCTTCACCCTGGACGCCAATGTCAATTACAGATTCAACCAGCACTGGAGCACCTGGCTGAAGCTCAGGAACCTGCTGGACGAAAGTTACGAAGACGTGGGCTCCCGGACCCTGGGCGACTGCCCCGCCTACGGCCGCACGGCCCTTCTGGGAGTAACGTACAGGTTGTGAAAAAAGGGGGTGCTGCACGTTATGTGCAACACCCCGGCCTCGTGAGCCGCATAGCGGCTCGGTCTCGAGTCTCGAGTCTCGAGCCAAATGAAAAATTTGCAGGCAAATTTTTGAACGTGTAAATCGGTACCGTAGGGGCTGCACGCCGGGCAGCCCGCCAAATCATCGATTATCTGCGCATTTTGCGGGGCGCCGGGCCTGCGCCCCCTACGGTTATACACAATAAGAAGAACCTGGCCGAAGGACAGGTTCTATCCAGTGGCCCGAGACTCATAACTCGAGACCCGAGACCTCAAGAGGAAGCTGTTGCTCATGCAACAGTCCCTTTTTTACTTTTTCACCGTTTCCTTCAGATTCTTGAAGAACCGGTCGATGATCCGGTTGTACACGCCCAGGGGATCGTTTTCACTGTCCCGTACCCGGGCATCTTCGCTGGAGGCCACCAGTTTTCCGGTTCTGGTGTCGAACCACAGGAACCGGACGCTGACGCTGGCATAGGGCACGTAATAATCCGGGATGTATTCCGGATAGGTGATGGTCCGATAAAACGTATGCCAGTTTCCCTGGTCATCCCGGTAGCTGTCATCGATTTCCCGGGTCTTCCATTCCGTATGGGCGGGCACCAGGTAGGAATCCACCTGGCAGTTGTCCAGGGCGGCCAGGATGTACAGCTGGGCCCCTGCGTCCAGGGCCGCCTGGGGGATGGTCACTGCCTTTCTTTCCCCGTCTGTTGTCTGAACCTGACTTTTCCCGTCTTTTTCCCCTGATTTCTCTGTTTTTCCAGCAGAAACCAGGGGTTCTTTTTCTTCCCCTTCTCCCGGCAATAGAGCCCGGAACTGGATCTCCGGGGCCAGCACCACTTTCACCCCCTTGGCCTTTCCGGCTTTTTTCCGGTAGTCCTGGAGCATTTTCTGGGCCTTGGTACCACTCTGGAGATGGTAGCCGCTCATATCCATATCCGACAGGTACACCGTCTTCACCTGGCTGAAATCATAGTCCGTATCCTGCCAGCTGGTGTATTCCGCCAGAGCTCCGGAAGCCCCGGCCATAGTCAGGATTCCCCCCAGCACCAGCGTACGGATGCCTTGCAGCAGTTTCATGGATCTCATCCTTTCTGTTTTTTCTGATTTTTTACTAGTCTGCCGGGAAAACATAAATCCGGCAGACTCAGTATATCATAAGGTGAAATCCGGATACAATAAAAAAGGGGGTGTTGCACGGTTGTGTGCAACACCCCGGCCTCGTGAGCCCCATAGCGGCTCGGTCTCGAGTCTCGAGACAAATGAAAAATTTGCAGGAAAATTTTTGAACGTGTAAATCGATACCGTAGGGGCTGCACGCCGGGCAGCCCGCCAAATCATCGATTATCTGTGCATTTTGCGGGGCGCCGGGCCTGCGCCCCCTACGGTTATACACAATAAGAAGAATCTGGCCGAAGGACAGATTCTATCCAGTGGCCCGAGACTCACGGCTCGAGACCCGAGACAAAAAAGAGGCTGTTGCATGCGCAACAGCCCTTTTTTACAGAACTCAGATCAGTTCCAGGATTGCCATTTCAGCAGCATCGCCGCGGCGGGGAGCCGTTTTGTAAATACGGGTATAACCGCCGTTGCGGTCAGCGTATTTGGGGGCGATTACATCAAACAGCTTCTTGGTGGCATCTTCATCCACGAGGAATGCCAGAACCTGACGACGAGCGCTCAGATCACCTTTTTTAGCCAGGGTGATCATTTTATCAGCCAGACCGCTGATTTCTTTGGCTTTCGTTTCAGTGGTTTCGATTCTCTCGTTTTTGAAGAAGGCGGTCAAGACGCTGCGGAACATAGCTTTCCGGTTGCTGGTGTTCCGGTTGAATTTTCTGTAGGACATCTTTCGTCTTCCTCCTATTCTTCGTCAGAATTGCGCAGGTGCAATCCCAATTCTTCGATTTTGTTCTTGACTTCTTCCAAGGATTTGCTGCCCAGGTTGCGGACGCAAATCAGCTCGTCTTCCGTCTTGTTGATGATATCTTCTACCGTATTGATGCCGGCCCGTCTCAAGCAGTTGTTGGAACGGACAGTCAGATCCAGATCATCGATGGACATCTGCAGCACAGAAGACTTGGTGCCTTCATCGCTGGTCTTGGTACCATCTTCGTCCCCCTGGATGCGGGGCACGTTGGTGGTCTTGAACAGAGCCAGATACTTGATCAGGATTTCGGCTGCAGAAGTCACAGCTTCATCCGGCCCCAGGCTCCCGTCGGTCCATACTTCAAGGGTCAGCCGGTCGTAGTTGGTCACGTTGCCCACCCGGGTATCGGTGACACCGAATTTCACACGGGTGATGGGGGAGTAGATGGAATCCACAGGGATGAAGCCGATGGGCTGATCCTTGGATTTGTTCTTCTCCGCCTGGACGTAGCCACGGCCCACGTCAACGTAGATTTCCATGTTCAGGGATCCGTTCTTGTCCAGGGTTGCAATGTGCAGCTCCGGATTCAGAACTTCCGTGTCCTGATCGGTGATCACGTCGGCGCCGGTCACTTCGCCTTCGCCAGCCTTCTTGATGTAGAACGTCTTGGGTTCAAAGGAGGTCTGGTCATCCAGACCCACTTTGAAGCACAGGGCTTTGATGTTTAATACGATATCCGCAACGTCTTCTCTGACTCCCTCAATGGTAGAGAACTCATGGAGGACTCCATCGATTTTGATGCCCGTCACAGCCATGCCGGACAAGGAAGAAAGCAGTACACGACGCAGACTGTTACCTAAAGTAATACCGTATCCACGTTCCAAAGGTTCCCAGACGAACTTGCCATAACGTCCGTCAGGAGAAATTTCGTCGACAACCAGGCTAGGTTTTTCGATTTCCTTCATGCGGAAGCCTCCTTTCGCGCATTACCACAATACGCGGTATAAGTAAGTGGAGAACAGTATCGGATTACTTGGAGTACAATTCGACGATCATCTGTTCTTCAACAGGTACGTCGATGTCTTCCCGAACCGGCAGACGGTCAACCTTTCCGCTGAGGTTTTGAGCGTCCACGGAGATCCAGGCAGGAACGGAGGTCTTGCCCAGGACTTCAGCCATGCCTTTGAAGTAGGCAGAGCTGCGGCTGTTTTCCATTACGGAGACTACATCCCCGGCTTTAACCAGAGCAGAGGGGATGTCCAGGCGCTTGCCGTTTACGGCAATGTGGCCATGGGTCACCAGCTGGCGAGCCTGACGGCGGGTATGGGCCAGGCCCATGCGGTATACCACGTTGTCCAGTCTGCGTTCCAGCAGGATCAGCAGGTTGGCACCAGCGATGCCTTCCATTTTCTTGGCTTTTTCATAGTAGCCGCGGAACTGTTTTTCCAGAACGCCATAGATGAACTTGGCTTTCTGTTTTTCAGCCAGCTGCATACCATATTCGCTCTTCTTTTTGAACTGGCGTTTCGGCTGCCGGTTGGATTCTTTCATAACCCCAACGAAAGCCGGAGACATGCCCAGAGATCTGCATCTTTTCAGAACAGGAGTCTTATCAATAGCCATCTAGTCTTTCACCTCCAATTATACTCTTCTGCGTTTCGGCGGACGGCAGCCGTTGTGAGGAATGGGAGTCACATCTTTGATGGATTCCACTTCCAGGCCTGCAGCCTGCAGAGCGCGGATAGCAGCTTCACGGCCAGCGCCGGGGCCCTTGACGAATACTTCGATCCGTTTCAGACCATGTTCCATAGCGGCTTTGGCAGCGGATTCAGCAGCCATCTGAGCTGCAAAAGGAGTGCTTTTCCGGGAACCGCGGAAGCCCTGACCGCCGGCAGAAGCCCAGCTCAGGACAGCCCCGTTCAGATCGGAAATCGTTACGATCGTGTTATTAAAGGTGGAGCGGATATGTGCTACACCAGCTTCAATGTTCTTGCTTACTTTCCGTTTGGCACGGACAACTTTTTTACCAGCCACTCGTCTAATCCCTCCTTAGACAGACTTACTTCTTAGCGCCGGCCACTTTTTTCGGGCCTTTGCGGGTACGAGCATTGTTCTTGGTGTTCTGACCCCGTACAGGCAGGCCTGCACGATGTCTCCGGCCGCGGTAGCAACCGATTTCCACCAGGCGTTTAATGTTCAGGGATTCTTCACGGCGAAGGTCCCCTTCCACTTTGTATTCATGATCCAGGATTTCACGCAGCTTGGCAATTTCCGCTTCCGTCAGATCCCGGACACGGGTGTCAGGGTTGATCCCGGTTTTAGCCAGGATTTCCCGGGACAGGGTCAGACCGATCCCGTAAATGTACGGCAGAGCGTATTCGATACGTTTATCTCTAGGCAAATCTACACCGGCGATACGAGCCATTCAAAGCACCTCCTTCTTATCCTTGTCTCTGTTTATGTTTCGGGTTTTCGCAAATGACCATGACGCGGCCTTTGCGTTTGATAATCTTGCATTTTTCGCAAATGCGTTTTACAGACGGTCTTACTTTCATGTTGCTTGAACCTCCTCTTGCCAATCCTCTTATTTGAACCGATAAGTAATCCGACCCCGGTTCAGATCATAGGGCGTCAGCTCTACGGTCACCTTATCCCCTGGGAGGATCTTAATAAAGTTCATACGTATTTTTCCGGAAATATGTGCCAGGATTTCATGATCGTTTTCCAGTTTTACCCGGAACATCGCATTGGGTAAAGATTCCAAGACAGTACCTTCTACTTCGATCGCATCTTGTTTTGACACGCTTATGCCTCCTTACCCTTTTACAGCAGCGACCACGTCAGCATACACCTTGTCGATGGGCTGAGTGCCGTCAATTTCCCTGTACACGCCTTCCGCCTTGTAATACGCAATGAGAGGAGCAGTTTGGCTATGGTACGCTTCCAAACGTTTTTTCACAGTGGTTTCTTTGTCATCATCCCGCTGGTAAAGTTCCCCACCGCATTTGTCGCATACGTTTTCCTGTTTGGGAGGATTGTACACCACATGATAGGTGGCACCACAGTTTTTGCAGATCCGCCGGCCGGTAACCCGGGCTACCAGGTCTTCATCAGGCACGCTGATGTTGACCGCAGCAGTCAGGGAGATCCCGAGATTCTTCAGGATGTCGTCCAGGGCTTCTGCCTGATCTTTGGTACGGGGAAAACCGTCCAGGATGAATCCTTTGGCACAGTCCGGCTGGCTCAGACGTTCCTTCACAATGCCGATCGTGACACTGTCCGGAACCAAACCGCCGGCGTCCATATATTTCTTGGCTTCTTTCCCCAATTCCGTCCCATTTTTCACAGCCGCACGGAACATATCTCCCGTAGAAATATGGGGAATGGGGAAATCGGCAACTAATTTTTCCGCTTGGGTCCCCTTGCCTGCGCCAGGAGGTCCCATTAAAAGAATATGCATGTTCTCTCTCCTTATTTCATGAAACCCTGGTAGTGCCGCATGAGGGTCATGGACTCTACCTGTTTCATTGTGTCAAGCGCTACGCCAACTACGATCAACAAAGCCGTTCCGCCGAAGTATACTCCGGAAATTCCTGTGAGCCAGACGATCATGTTGGGCATAATAGCAATGAACGCCAGAAAAACAGCACCCGCCAGGGTGATCCGGTTCATCACCTTGTCCAGATAGTCCGTGGTCGGTTTGCCAGGCCGCAGCCCGGGGATGAAGCCGCCGTATTTCTTGATGTTGTCGGACATATCCGGGATGTTCAGGCTTACTGCGGTATAGAAGTAAGTGAAGAACAGGATGAGCAGGATGTACAGCGAGGTCTGCAACGGTGTGCCCCATGCTAAATAGCCGGCCACTTTCTGGATCCAGGGGATCTTGATGAACTGCGCAATGGTCACAGGAAACATCAATACGGAAGAAGCGAAGATGATGGGCATAACACCGGCCTGATTCACCTTCAGGGGAATGTAGGTGGTGTGTCCGCCGTACATCTTCCGACCTACGATCCGCTTTGCGTACTGGACGGGGACTTTCCGGTAGGAAACCGTAATGGCCACCACGAACATCACCATCAGTACAGCCAGCACAGCGAAGATCAATACGTTGAAGACGTTGATAGTTCCTGCCTGCAGGTACCGGCCGATCACAGCCAGCCCGTTGGGCAGTCGGGAAATGATCCCGGCAAAGATGATCAAAGAAATCCCGTTCCCGATCCCTTTGGCCGTAATCTGTTCCCCAATCCACATCAGCAGCAGAGAGCCTGCGGTAAGGGTGATGACGATCATGGCAAAGGAGAAGAAGTCAGGGTTGTTGACTGCCGCCCGCAAGCCATATGCCATCCCGATTGCCTGAATGGCGCCCAGGCCCACCGCCGCATAGCGGTTGATTTTGTTGATTTTTTTTGCTCCTTCCGCTCCCTCTTTGGACCATTCTTCCAAAGTCGGGATCACCACTGTCAGCAGCTGCGTAATAATTGACGCATTGATGTAAGGAGTAATGCTCATGGCAAATATGGAGAATTTGCTGAGAGCACCGCCGGAGAACAGATCCAGAAGACCGAACAGGTTTCCACTGGTGAAAAGCCGTTCGATCATGGCTGCGTTAACCCCCGGAACGGGAATTTGCGTACCAGCCCTGAATACTATGAACATCGCAAGGGTAAATAATACTTTCTTTCGGAGTTCCGTAGCCTTTAACAGGTTATCAAGGGCTGATGCCAATTAGATCACCTCTACCTTACCGCCGGCAGCTTCGATCTTGGATTGAGCAGTTTTGCTGAAGCCCATGGCTCTTACCGTGACCTTTTTGGTCAGTTCGCCATTGCCCAGGACACGAATGCCGTCACGGATGTTTTTCACCAGGCCGGCTTCGATCAGGGCTACAGGATCGATTACAGCACCGTCGTCAAAGCAGTTGAATACTTCCACATTGATCTCAGTGTAATGTTTGCCGAATTTATTGTAGAAACCGCGTTTCGGCAGACGCAGGTACAACGGCTTTTGGCCACCTTCGAAACCAGGACGTTTCACCCCGCCGCTACGGGATTTCTGACCTTTTTGGCCTTTGCCGGATGTTTTGCCCAGGCCGGAACCAAGACCGCGGCCTACACGGACGCGAGCTTTTTTGGAGCCGGCAGCGGGAGCCAATTCATGCAAATACATTTGCAGACCTCCTTATTACGCCTTCACTTCTTCTACTTTGACCATATGTTCCACTTTGTGGATCATACCGCGCAGAGCAGGAGAGTCTTCTTTCACAACGCTGGTACGGATCTTGGTCAGACCCAGAGCCTTGACAGTAGCGCGTTGGTCTTTGGGATACCCGATTAAGCTACGGGTCAGCGTGATTTTTACCTGTGCCATCATGCTACCTCCTTAGCCTAACAGTTCTTCAACAGTTTTGCCGCGCAGAGCAGCAACTTCTTTGGCGTTCTTCAGGGATTTCAGACCCTGCAGAGTTGCCCGGACCACATTGTTGGGGTTGGAGGTACCCTGAGATTTGGTCAGGATGTCCCGAACGCCAGCCAGTTCCAGGACGGCACGGACAGCACCGCCGGCGATAACCCCGGTACCTTCCATAGCCGGTTTCAGCAGGACGCGGCCTGCACCGAACACACCGATTACTTCGTGAGGAATGGTGGTGCCTTTCAGAGGAACGGTGATCAGGTTCTTTTTGGCATCATCCACACCCTTGCGGATTGCTTCGGGAACTTCGGCAGCTTTGCCCAGGCCCATGCCAACCTTGCCGTTTTCATCACCAACAACAACCAAAGCAGAGAAGGAGAAACGACGTCCGCCTTTTACGACCTTAGCTACGCGGTTGATGAAGACTACTCTTTCTTTGAAGCCATCATCTTGTTTTTCGTAATTAGCCACTCTTTTGTCCTCCCTCTGTTAAAATTCCAGACCAGCTTCGCGAGCCGCTTCAGCCAGGGCTGCTACACGGCCGTGATACAGGTAACCACCGCGGTCGAATACAACAGTCTTGATGCCCTTTTCCAGAGCTTTTTTGGCGATTTCAGTGCCGACAGCTTTAGCAGCTTCGATGTTGCCGCCGTAGTTGGCTTTGTTGGCCTTTTCCACGGTGCTGGCGGAAACCAGAGTTTCACCAGTTTCATCGTTGATGATCTGAGCGTAGATGTTGCTCAGGCTGCGATATACATTGAAACGGGGTTTTTCAGCCGTTCCCACAATATTTCTGCGCATACGCAGGTGACGTTTCTGACGTGCTGCGTTTTTATCTTTCTTGTTCAGCAAGAGATTCACTCCTTCCTATTAGAAATTATTTCTTGCCTTTGGCGCCGGCTTTACCAACCTTGCGGATGATATGTTCGCCTACATAGCGGATCCCTTTGCCTTTGTAGGGTTCGGGAGCACGCAGGCTGCGGATTTCAGCAGCCACAGCACCAACTTTTTCCTTGTCGATACCGGAAACGATGATTTCCGTGGAGTTCGGGCAGTCGAAGGAAATGCCTTCGGGAGGATCCATCACGCAGGGATGGGAGAAGCCCAGGGTGAAGCTCAGGGCTTTGCCCTTCTTGGCTACACGGTACCCAACACCCTGGATTTCCAGGTGTTTGGAATACCCTTCCGTAACGCCGATGATCATGTTGTTGATCAGGGTACGGGACAGGCCGTGGAGGCTGCGGTGCACCTTGTCGTCGGAAGGACGGGTCACGGTGATCACCCCATCATTCAGGGCCACGGTCAGTTCTTTGCTGATTTGACGGCTCAGTTCGCCTTTCGGTCCCTTAACGGAGACCAGGTTATCTTCCACCGTTACCGTAACTTTATCAGGGACGGTAATCGGAGCTTTTCCAATTCTTGACACTTATAAGCACCTCCGGTCTAGGGAATATCTTACCAAACGTAAGCCACTACTTCGCCGCCCAATCCAGCTTTCCGGGCAGCCTTGTCGGTCATCATGCCCTTGGAAGTGGAGATTACGGCGATGCCCAGGCCGCCCAGTACGCGAGGCAGCTGGTCTTTCTGGGTGTAGACTCTCAAACCGGGTTTGGAGATACGCTTAATGCCGGAAATAACTTTTTCCTTGTTGGGACCGTATTTCAGCTGTACACGGATCACATTCTGGTGTTCACCGGCTACGACTTCGAAATCTTTAATGAATCCTTCGCTCTTCAAAATCTCTGCAATGGCAGTTTTGATTTTGGAGCAGGGGATTTCAACTTTATCGTGATGAACCGAATTGGCATTACGGATTCTCGTAAGCATATCGGCAATCGGATCAGTCATGGTCATTTATAAAAGCCCTCCTTCCTTTTTCCGCTCTTACCAGCTTGCTTTCGTTACGCCGGGAATAGCGCCTTCGTAAGCATACTTCCGGAAGCAGATACGGCAAATGCCGAATTTGCGCATGTAAGCATGCGGTCTGCCACAGATCTTGCAGCGATTATATTTGCGGACCTTGAACTTCGGTTCCGCTTTCCATTTTTCAATCAATGCGGTCTTTGCCACGGTTTTCCCTCCTTATGCCCCAAACGGCATACCCAGAAGCTTCAGCAGTTCTCTGCCTTCTTCATCGGTTTTAGCAGTCGTTACGATGATAACATCCATGCCGCGGACTTTGTCGACTTTATCATAGTCGATTTCAGGGAAAATCAGCTGTTCTTTCAGGCCGATGGAATAGTTGCCACGGCCGTCGAAGGACTTGGGGTTGACCCCTCTGAAGTCACGTACCCGGGGCAGGGCAATGTTCATGAATTTATCCAGGAATTCATACATCCGGCTGCCACGCAGGGTGACTTTCACACCGATGGGCATGCCTTCACGGAGTTTGAATGCAGCGATGGATTTCTTTGCCTTGGTGATGATGGGTTTCTGACCGGCGATCATGGTCATGTCAGCCACAGCAGATTCAATAGCCTTGCTGTTGGTCACTGCTTCACCGCAGCCAATATTCAAAACAACTTTTTCCAGTTTCGGAATTTCGTTGACGTTCTTGTAATTGAATTTTTCCATTAAGCCTTTCACAGCTTCGGAATTGTATTTGTCTTGCAGTCTCGTTGCCATCTGTTTTCCTCCTTTCCCGAAGATTATTTATCGATGACTTCCCCGCATTTTTTGCAGGCTCTGACAAAACCATTGCCAGCGGCCACTTTTTTGATACGGGTCGGTTTCTTGCAGGACGGGCATACCAGCATTACGTTGGAAACGCTGATAGGAGCTTCCTTGGTAATGATCCCACCCTGAGGGTTGCTCTGAGAAGGTTTCGTGTGCCGTTTTACCTGGTTCACGCCTTCCACAGTCACCTTGGATTTCTTCGGGAAAGCAGCGGTCACTTTGCCTTCCTTGCCTTTATCTTTACCAGCCAATACCACCACGGTATCGCCTTTTTTCACGTGCAATTTCACGGCTTCAGCCATTTCTGCAACACCTCCTTGTTCTTAGAGCACTTCCGGTGCCAGGGAAATGATCTTCATGAAGTCTTTATCACGGAGTTCCCGGGCAACAGGCCCAAAAATACGAGTGCCCTGAGGGGTCTTATCGTCTTTGATCAGAACCGCAGCGTTTTCGTCGAAACGGATGTAAGAACCATCCGGACGGCGGGTGCCTTTTACGGAACGCACCACAACGGCCTTCACTACATCACCTTTTTGGACAACGCCACCGGGTGTAGCATCTTTGACAGAAGCCACAATGATGTCACCGATGTTGGCGTATCTCCGATAGGAACCGCCCAGCACACGGATGCACATAATCTTTTTGGCGCCGGTATTGTCCCCAACATTCAGCACAGTCTGCTGTTGAATCATGGTTTACCTCCCTTGCCAAGCTATGCTCAGCAGTCTATCTTATTTTGCCCGTTCTACGATTTCAACGACGCGCCAGCATTTGTCTTTGGACAGGGGCCGGGTCTGAGCAATCTTCACGATATCCCCAGTATGAGCATCAGTGTTTTCGTCATGAGCCTTCAGTTTAATGGTATGCATTACGCCTTTTTTGTAAAGAGGGTGTTGAACCAGACGTTCAATAGCGACCACAACGGTTTTCTGCATCTTGTCGCTTACGACTTTACCAGTACGCGTAACACGCAAGTTTCTCTCTTCAGCCACGGAATGTTTCCTCCTTCGCTTAGGGTCTAACCCGGATTAAGCGTTCACTTCGCGTTCCCGCTGGATCGTTTTGATCTGGGCAATGGATTTCTTGACTTCTCTGATCTTCATCGGATTGTCCAGTTGTCCGGTTGCCATTTGAAAACGCAAATTAAAAAGTTCATCTTTTAAGCCTGCCAGCTTGGATTCCAGCTCTTCAACAGACATTTCTCTGATTTCGTTAGTTTTCATTAAGCTTCACCACCTACTCCATTTTCACGCGCGGTGACTTCGGCATCCAGCTGTTCCTTCGTAACGAAGCGGGTCTTGATCGGCAGCTTGTTGCCGGCCAGACGCATAGCTTCCTTAGCGATATCTTCAGTAACGCCTGCCATTTCGAACAGAACCCGGCCGGGTTTAACCACGGCTACCCAGTATTCAGGAGAACCTTTACCACTACCCATACGGCTGCCAGCAGCTTTGGCAGTTACAGGCTTGTCAGGGAAAATCTGGATCCATACCTGACCGCCACGTTTGATGTAACGGGTCATGGCGATACGGGCGGCTTCGATCTGCCGGTTGGTGATCCAGGACGGTTCCAGGGCCACCAGGCCGAACTGACCATGAGCCACTCTGTTGCCCCGCATTGCACGGCCTTTCATGCGGCCTCTATGCTGTTTACGATGCTGTACTCTCTTCGGTAATAACATTATTTCGCCCCTCCTTCTTGCGCTTCAGGAGCTTCCTTCTTCACGGCCTTGGTCGGCAGGACTTCGCCTTTGTAGATCCATACCTTTACGCCGATCCGGCCATAAGTGGTATGAGCTTCAGCAGTCCCATAGTCGATGTTGGCACGCAGGGTATGCAGAGGAATGCTGCCATCACGATAGCTTTCGGTACGGGCGATTTCAGCCCCGCCCAGACGGCCGGCGCACTGGATCTTGATCCCTTTGGCACCCAGACGCATGGTACGGCCCACGCACTGCTTCATGGCACGGCGGAAAGCGATCCGGCGTTCCAGCTGGGAAGCAACGTTTTCAGCAACCAGGGTGGCATCCATATCCGGTTGTTTAACCTCGATGATGTTGATGTCCAGCTTGCTGTCGGTCATTTTGGCCAGGTCTTTTTTCAGCAGTTCGATGTTGCTGCCCTGACGGCCGATGACGATACCAGGTTTAGCGGTGTAGATGCTGATCCGCATCTTCTGTTCCGTTCTTTCGATGGTAACCCGAGAGATACCAGCCTGGAATTGTTTATCTTTAATGAAATCACGAATCTTGATGTCTTCCAACAGATTCTTTTGATAGTCCTTGTCGGCGAACCATTTGGAATCCCAATCATCGATTACGCCCACTCTGAAACCATGTGGATTAACTTTTTGACCCACTATTCATTCCCTCCTTCTGTCAGGATGATTATTTTTCGGAAACAGCCACGGTGACATGGCTGGAACGTTTCAGGATCTTGAAGGCCTGTCCACGGGACCGCGGATGGATTCTCTTCATGGTGGGACCCTGGTCAACGAAAGCGTTGGAAACGACCAGATTGTCAGCGTTCATGTCAAAGTTGTGTTCAGCATTCGCAACAGCGGAGCGAAGAACTTTTTCAATAACCTCAGAACCAACTTTCGGGGTAAACTTGAGGATTGCAAAGGCTTCGTTCACAGACTTGCCCCGGATCAGGTTGATCACGATGCGCAGTTTGCGAGGTGCGATACGGATGTATTTGGCAACAGCTTTAGCTTCTTGCATCTATTTTATCCTCCTTCCCCTGATTATTTCGTTACGGCAGCGGCTTTATCGCCATGGCCCTTGAACAGACGGGTAGGAGCGAATTCGCCTAATTTATGGCCGACCATATCTTCGGTGATATACACAGGCACATGTTTGCGGCCATCATGGACAGCAATGGTGTGACCCAGGAATTCAGGGAGAATCGTGGAGCTGCGGGACCAGGTTTTAACGACTTTCTTATCCTGGGCAGCGTTCAGCGCTTCAATTTTCTTCAGCAGACTAGCTTGGACATAAGGTCCTTTTTTAACGGATCTGGACACTCTGTATGCCTCCTTTCAACAAACTCTGTTATTTCGTTCTGCGTTTCAGGATCAGTTTGGAAGAAGCCTTCTTGTTCTTCCGGGTACGGGTACCAAAAGCACTCTTGCCCCAGGGAGTAACAGGACGCTTACGACCAACAGGGGAGTGACCTTCACCGCCGCCATGAGGATGGTCGTTCGGGTTCATTGCCACACCACGGTTGGCGGGACGGACACCCAGCCAGCGGGAACGGCCTGCTTTACCCAGAGTCAGGTTTTCATGATCCAGGTTGCCGATCTGACCGATGGTGGCACGGCAGTTGATGTGTACCTGACGCAGTTCGCCGGAAGGCATACGCAGCAGGGCATAGCTGCCTTCTTTGGCCATCAGCTGGATGGCAGCGCCGGCGCTCCGGCCCATCTGGCCGCCTTTGCCGATCTTCAGTTCCACATTGTGGACCATGGTACCCAGAGGGATGTTCTGCAGGGGCAGAGCGTTGCCCACTTTGATATCGGCTTCGGGACCGCTGACAACAACGTCGCCCACCTTCAGGCCCTGAGGAGCCAGGATGTAGCGTTTTTCACCGTCTGCATAGTTCAGCAGAGCAATGTTGGCGCTCCGGTTGGGATCATATTCGATGGTCGCAACTTTTGCGGGGATGTTGTCTTTATTCCGTTTGAAATCGATGATACGATACTGTCTTTTGTGACCGCCGCCCTGATGACGAACCGTCATTTTACCGGTGTTGTTCCGGCCGGCATGCTGGTTCAGTTTAACAACTAAAGGGCGATGGGGCTTGTCCGTAGTGATCTCTTCAAAGGTGGACACAGTCATGCTGCGTCTGGAAGGAGAATACGGATTAAAGCTTTTAATAGCCATTGTTTGACCTCCTTAGACGAATTACATTCCTTCGAAGAGCGGAATTGTATTACCTTCAGCCAGTTTTACAATTGCTTTCTTGTAATCGGAACGCTTGCCTTCATATTTGCCCATACGCTTGGTTTTACCCAGAACGCGGATGGTGTTGACATTCACAACCTTCACATTGAAGATGGCTTCAATGGCCTGGCGGATTTCAGTCTTGTTTGCGCCCATTGCCACCTGGAAAGTGTATTTGTTGTCCTTCATCATGTCAGAAGTCTTTTCGGTCACAATGGGTCTGATGATAATGTCGCGAGGATTGGCAGCCATTATGCGAGCACCTCCTCAATTCTTGCTACGGCATCTTTTGCCAGCAGTACTTTTTCCGCATTCAGGATATCGTAAACGTTCAGGCAGTCATTGGACAGGGCCTTTACTTTTTCGATGTTGCGGGAAGATTTTTCTACGTTTTCGTTTTCCCCGTCAGTGATGATCAGGGCTTTTTTGTCGACAGCTTCGAAGCCATTCAGCAGAGCAACTGCATCTTTGGTCTTGGGAGCATCGAAGGTCAGGTTGTCAACCACAACCAGAGCACCTTCAGCGACTTTTGCGCTCAGTGCGCAGCGGATGGCCAGACGACGGGCCTTCCGGGGCATATCTTTTGCATGGCTCCGGGGAGCAGGACCGAAGACGGTACCACCGCCTACCCACAGAGGAGAACGGACGGAACCGGCACGAGCCCGGCCAGTACCTTTCTGTTTCCAGGGTTTTCTGCCACCGCCCCGTACCATACCGCGGGTCTTGGTTGCATGAGTGCCCTGACGTTCGTTGGCTTGCTGCATAACAACAGCCTGATGGACAACGGCTTCGTTGAATTCTACGCCAAAGACGTAATCCATCAATTCTATTTCTTCACCGGTCTGTTTGCCGGTCATATCGTAAACTGCTACTTTCGGCATTGAAACGCCCTCCTTTCGTTAAACCTTATTTTTGTTCTGCTTTCACGACATCGGGACGAACCGTGTCTCTCAGCAGCAGGAAGGTACCAGCGGCACCAGGTACAGAACCTTTAACCATGATCAGGTTGCGGTCCTTGTCCACTTTTGCGATCGTCAAGCGCTGCACAGTCGCGCTGATCCCGCCCATACGGCCAGGCAGTTTCTTGCCTTTGATAACACGGCCGCCAGGACCGGAATGCATAGGACCATTGGAACCAGGTTCACGATGAGATTTGGAACCGTGTTTCATAGGACCACGTGCGAAGTTGTGGCGTTTGATCGTACCAGCGAACCCTTTACCGCGGGAAACGCCGACAGCGTCAACCAGATCGCCGGCTGCGAAAATGTCAGCAGCAATCTTGTCACCGACTTTATATTCAGAAGGAGCATCCAGACGAACTTCGCGGACAACCTTTACAGGAGCCACACCAGCTTTGTCGAAGAAGCCCTTCATGGGTTTGTTGACTTGTTTTTCTTTGATATCCCCAAAACCCAGCTGAACAGCATTGTAGCCGTCTTTTTCTTCCGTTTTATTCTGCAGCACGACGCAGGGACCCGCTTCCACAACAGTTACGGGAACCAAAGTACCGTCAGCTTCAAAAATTTGGGTCATACCTAATTTTTTGCCTAAGATTCCTTTAGCCATCATCGCACCTCCTTACGCTTTGATCTCGATATCTACACCAGCAGGAAGATCCAAGCGAGTCAGTGCATCGATCGTCTTAGCTGTAGGTTCCAGGATGTCAACCAGTCTCTTGTGGGTCCGCATTTCGAACTGTTCACGAGAGTCTTTGTTTACATGAGGGGAACGCAGAATCGTATAGATGTTTTTTTCCGTAGGCAGGGGAATCGGGCCGGAAACCTGAGCACCGGTACGTTTCGCCGTTTCTACGATTTTGGAAGCACTCTGATCCAGTGCTTTGTAGTCATACGCTTTCAGGCGTATACGGATTTTTTGAGTCTTTGCCATTGTTTTTAATTCCTCCATTCGCCACGTTTCCAAGAACGGACATACTCAGCAGAAGTTCCCTTCTTTGCCAGCGGGCCAGAAGCCATCTTCTGCCTCATCGCGGGCCCTGTAAAGCATAAGAATATGAGGGGCTTTGGCCAAGCCCCTCATATGGGCTTTCTTTAGATTGAATCGGAAGGATTAGCCTTCGATTTCGGTAACAACACCGGCACCAACGGTATGGCCGCCTTCGCGGATAGCGAAACGCAGACCTTGTT
>ERZ840096.647-NODE-647-length-47415-cov-8.301541_pt1 | contig 47415 bp, 38 predicted proteins | sample MGYA00519878_ERZ840096 | MGnify/ENA primary metagenome ERZ840096 (study PRJEB31850, sample SAMEA3708865) | human gut metagenome | biome: human gut; feature: human-associated habitat; material: faeces | place: China | collected 2014 ...
CGAAGGACATCACGAGCGGCGACCTCGGCAAGATCTTCAAGGTCAACATGACGCAAGAGGAATTCTACGCCGACCTGTGTGAGGCGATCACGACGTGCCTCGTCTCCTCGCGGCAGGACTATGCCGACAATCTGCAGGATTACCTCATCGCGCTGCTCGGTGACATCTTCGGCGCTGCCGACCGCGACACCTCCGGCGTGGCGGAGAGCTTTGCCAAGAAGGTGCAGGACAACGCCAAGAAACTCTTCTACTCGCTGACCATCCCCGGTATGCTCAAAAACGGCACCGCCGTCAAGCTCCTCACCGGGTATCTGGTCGAGGCGCTCAAGGAAAACGGCATCGTGACCTACGACCTTGACGGCATCCGCGACGCGTTTGCAACGCTCGTTCCACGCCTGTCCAAGATGGCGCTCAAGTACCCCGGCACGACGATGACGCTGCTGGCGAACCTGCTCGTGATCATGAGCGCACATTTCGGCGAGAGCTGTCTGGCGTGGATGCGCTGCCTGTCGGACACATATATGACCAACAAACAGCGCGTCAGCTACGCGGGACTGTTTGACGACGTGGCCGCAAGCGCGTGGTACGCGCCGGGCGTGGACTACGTCAAGTACGGCCGGCTGATGTACGGCACCGGGAATAACCTGTTCCAGCCCGACGCGCAGATGACCCGCGCCATGTTCGTGCAGGTGCTCTACGCGCTGGAAGGCTCGCCGTCCGTCAGCGGTCTGAGCTGCCCGCTGACGGATGCCGGCGGCAGCTGGTACACCGACGCCGTCATCTGGGCATACAATGCGGGCGTGGCAGCAGGCGTGTCGGCAACGGAATTTGCGCCGAACGAGCCGCTCACGCGCGAGCAGATGGTGACGATGCTCTACGGCTACGCAAGCCGCAGCGAGCAGCTCACCGGCGACGCGGGCGCGCTGTCCCCCTATCGGGATCAGGCGAACGTGTCGGCCTGGGCGCGGGAGGCAATGGCATGGGCCGTGAGCGCAGGCATCGTCTGCGGCACGTCCCCCACCACGCTCTCGCCGCAGAAGATCGGCACGCGCGCAGAGGTCGCGACCGTGGTGATGGGATTTTGCGAACAGTAAACCGGACAAATCAAAAAGCGCTCGGGCAAACTGCCCGAGCGCTTTTTGCGCGGTTTTATCACGTTTTTATCAGATCACGGCTGCACGGCGGCGGCTTTCGCGCCGCGGCAGTTGGCGCGCAGCACCGGCATGAGCGCCGTGAGCGCGATGTCCAGCTTGCGGGAATAGTCCCCTTCCATGCCGTTGTTGATCCAGTCGATGAGCATACCGAACATCATGTCCGTATACATGCGGATGATCGCCTCGAGATCCTCGGGCGCGATGTCCATGTTCTGCGCGTAGCGCGTGATGACCTGACGGGCATAGTAATCGCTCGTCTCCCACGTGAAGCGCTCCAGCTCTTCCTTGCCGTAGCCATGGTAGATATTCAGGATGGCCTGACGATCGTTCGAGAGGTTCGATGCGAGCGTCAGAAAGCCCTCGCGCATGGTCTCGAAATTGCCGTTCGTGTTCAGGAAGTGCTGCACGCGCAGCTCAAATACATACTGCGTGAGCACGTACACATCCGTGAAATAATAATAGAACGTCTTGCGGCTGCAGCCAACGGCATCCGTGATCATCTTGACCGTGATGCGGTCGATCGTATAGTCGTTGAGCAGACGCAGATAGGCGTCTGCGAGCGCCATGCGCGTCCGATTCTGCTTCATGAAGTGTGCCTCCGTTTCGCTGCCGGCAGAGGCCGGCCCGTTGTTTTGAATGTTCTTATAGTAACCCACCTGTCACCATAATTCATTGGCCATTATGTTCTGTTTGTAACATTTTTGCACACTTTGCGAAACTAATCTACTCGTTTGTCCGATTTTTCAAGCATCCAGCTCGCTCTGCAGCTCACAGGTGCGCATCATGAAGGCGGCCAGCTGCGCACGGTTGGCGCCGGCATTCGGGCTCAGCTGCGAGCTGCTCGTGCCGTAGAGCAAGCCCATGGAGACGGCCCAGGTCGCAGCAGGGTATGCCCACTCGGGAACTGTGTTCCAGTCCGTATAGCCGCCGATCGGGCGCGGGCGGACGCCCTTTTCCGGCCCGTAGGCACGGTAGAGCATCGTGACGAGCTGTGCGCGCGTGAGGCGGTCATCGGGTGTAAAATGCGTGTCGTCTATACCGGCGGCGACCTCGTTTGCATATGCCCAGCGCACCGCGTCGGCGTACCACGCATCCGGCCCGACGTCCTCAAACGGCGTCTCGGGCAGCTCGGACACGTCCGGCTCCCCGGCCATACGATAGAGGATCGAAACAAGCATGGCGCGCGTCGTCATGCCGTCGGGGTCGAACAGGTCGTTTCCGACGCCGCTCATGAGGCCGAAGAGCACACAGTAGTCGATGCCCTTGTGCGCCCAGCTGTCGGCGGAGACCATATCGTCAAAGGCGCTCCCGGCGCAATACTTATCGCCAATGCAGGGGTCGGGGATCCTGGCCGTCTCGGTCTTGCCGCAGATGGAGCAGGTGCGCTCCATGTTCACGGCACCGTCGTCGGTCTCGATGGCCGTCCAGGCGCTCCAGTGGTGGACGGGATAATAATACTGCACCGCCTCCGTGACGCGCTCGCTGCCCTTGAAGTAGTTCACGGTGCTGCCGTTCGTGAGCGTCATGGCGTAGATCGTCTGGTAAGCCGGGTCAAGCACACGGTACTCCGTGGCCGAGACCTGACCGACGATCATGACATAGTGGCCGTTGGCCGAATAGCTGTCAAGGTGGATGATCGGCGGACTGTAGTTGCCCTCGCCGCCGACGTAGCGCGCGATGGCCTCGGCGAGCGAGGTCTTGCTGTACGTCGCGCCACTGAAAGCAACATCCTCCGGCGTCGTGGCAAAGGGCGCGCCGTAGTGGCCGCGGCTGCGCCAATAGTCGCCGAGCGCGCCGGGCGTGGCATCGATGCCGAGGTAGGACAGGGCCATGGAGATGCACGCCGTGAAGCACTCATGGTTGGCATAGCCGACATAGCTGCCCCAGTAGTCGGCGCAGAACTGATCCGTATAGGACGGCACCTGCGAGATATAGCGCACGGTGCCCGCTTTCACGCCGGAGTTTTTCGCATATTCCACGCTCGCATACGGCGCGGCATCGACCCGGCTGGCCGCCGCGGCGCCCAGCGTCAAACAGGGCAGCAGCCCCGCGAGCAGGCACAGCGTCAGCGCCAGGCTGACAATTCGTTTCTTCATAGATGATACCCTCTGTTCCGGATTTTGCTGAGTGTTGACATAACACGCACACACAGATGCATATTTTACACCAAGTGTTACGAGATTGCAACCTTTTTTGCTTTCCTTTCCAGCATTTGTGGAGCGCAGCAGTGAATTCTGACCGGGTTTGACGCACAAAGTGGGGACGAAAAGAAAACAAGCGAAAGCAGAATTTGCCGTTATGTCAACTAAAACTCCGGGCATTTCCGGACTTATGACACGAGCCGGTGAAATCTGCATCCGCGGAAAAGCGAGAATAAGATAACGTTTCGCTTGACATATATGCGAATGCATAATAAAATGGAAATAGAAGGGGTGCACACCGCATGGTGCAAATACGACCGCCGAAAAACCGCACGACAGCCGCAAAAGGCATCCGTGCGAATCATTATGTAAACCGTTTGCCGGAAGAGGCACAAGGTCAACAGATGGGCGTGGATGCAGCCGGCAGCGCGATGGCGGGTGCTCGGCGGCCGGGCGGACGGAAAAACGCAAAAGGAGGATGGTACATGGGACAGGAGACGAACGCGGCGCTGCGGCGCAAGCTGCGCACGCAGCGCGCGGCCTACGAGGAGCTGTTGGGGCTCGCGGGCGCGATCATGGCGGCGCTGTGCGTGCGCCGGGGCGACGGCGGCACGCTGCGGCTGCCGAAGCAGGATGTGCACGACGCGCTCACGCGCTATGAATTCGCGGCGGCGGCCGAGGGCGAGGACTACGTGCTCTCATACCGGGAGCGCGGGACATGATGGACCTTGAGGACGAAAAGGCGCGCATCCTCGAGCAGCTGGCCGAGATGGCGGCCGACACGACCGTGAAACCGGAGCTGCGGCTCAAGGCGGCAGGCATGGTGCTCGGTCAGGCGAGCGACAAGGACACCGGCGAGGCAGAGCCGCAGGTGCTGCGCTTTGAGGGCGCGCTCGAGCAGTGGAGCCGGTGAGGTGGCGCGATGGCACGCAAAAACGAACCCTATATTTATAAGGTGCTGCGGCGCGAGACGCCGAGTCCGCGCCAGCAGGAATTTTTCCGCGCAGAGGCGGCAAACGTCGCCTACGGCGGGGCGCGCGGCGGCGGCAAGAGCTGGGCCATGCGGCGCAAGCTCGTCATGCTCGCCATGCGCTACCCGGGACTGAAGCTCCTGCTGCTGCGCCGGACGCTGCCGGAGCTGCGCGCAAACCACATCCTGCCGCTGCAGCGCGAGCTTGCGGGATACGCCGCGTGGAGCAGCACCGAGCGCGCGTTTCGCTTTCCGAACGGGTCGCGGCTCGTGATGGGCTACTGCGACAACGACAGCGACTGCGCGCAGTATCAGGGGCAGGAATACGAGGTGATCGGCTTCGAGGAGGCGACAAACTTTGAGCCCGACTGGCTGACCTTCATTGCGACCTGCCTGCGCACGACGCGCACGGATTTCACGCCGCGCATTTACTACACCTGCAACCCCGGCGGCCCGGGGCACGCGTACATCAAGCGTCTGTTCATCGACCGGGCGTTCCGGGACGGAGAGTCCCCGCAGGACTATGTGTTCATACCGGCAAAGGTCTATGACAATCAGGTGCTGATGCAGCGCGACCCCGGCTATCTTAGGCGGCTCGAGGCGCTGCCGCCGGCAAAACGGCGCGCGCATCTTGAGGGTGACTGGAACGTATACGAGGGGCAGGTGTTCGCCGAATGGCGCGACGACCCCGCGCACTACGCCGATGGGAAGTGGACGCACGTGATCGAGCCGTTCGACATTCCGGACACATGGCGGGTATACCGCAGCTTCGACTTCGGGTATGCAAAGCCGTTTTCCGTGGGCTGGTGGGCGGTGGATTTCGACGGCCGGCTGTACCGCATCCTCGAGCTGTACGGCTGCGTGCCCGGCGAGCCGGACACCGGCGTGCGCTGGACGCCGGAGCAGATCTTCACGCAGATCCGCGCCACCGAAACCACGCACCCCTATCTGCGCGGACGGGACATCCGGGGTGTGGCAGACCCCGCGATCTGGGACGCATCGCGCGGCGACAGCATCGCCGACATCGCCGACCGGTACGGCGTGTACTTCGAGCCCGGCGACCACCAGCGCCTGCCCGGCTGGATGCAGGTGCACTACCGGCTCGCGTTCGATGCGGCGGGACTGCCGATGCTGTACGTATTCCGCAACTGCCGGGACACGCGGCGCACGCTGCCGCTGCTGCGCTACGACGCGCACGCGCCCGAGGACGTCGACACACGGCAGGAGGACCACATCGCCGACGAGATCCGGTATCTGTGCCAGTCCGATCCCATTGCGCCGCGCCCGGCGGTGCAGCGGACGCCGCAGGTGTTTGACCCGTTGAGCAATGATTAATTATGTAAACAGGAAAAGACTGCGACAGCAGTCTCTTTTTCTCGCAAAATGTTAAAAGTTATGTAAACTATTTGCCGGAAACGGCAGCAAAGGAGCGTCTATGACAAACGAAAAAACGAACCCCCTGCCCTACCGCGCGGCGGCAGAGGCAGGGCTGCCGGACATGAGCGAGCCCGTGATCACGCCCGACGATGTGGCACGCGGCACGGAGCTGCTGCGCCGCTACAAAGACGGCAAGCGCGCACTCGAGGCGCGCATCATCGCGGACGAGCAGTGGTACCGCCTGCGGCACTGGCAGTATCTGCGCGACCGGCGGCGCGAGCAGGGCGCCGACGTGGTGGAACCGACGAGCGCGTGGCTGTTCAACGCCATCGTCTCGAAGCACGCCGACGCGATGGACAGCTTTCCGGAGGCGGTGATCCTGCCGCGCAGCGAGCAAGATGAGCCGGACGCGAAGGCGCTGTCGGCCATCGTACCGGCGGTGCTGGAAAAGACGCACTTCGAGCAGGTGTGGTCGGACGCGTGGTGGTATAAGCTCAAGCACGGGTGCGCGGCCTACGGCGTGTTCTGGGACAGCGCCGGCAGCGGCGGCCTCGGCGACGTGGCCGTGCGGCAGCTCGACCTGCTGAATCTGTTCTGGGAGCCGGGCATCACCGACATTCAGGCCAGCCGCAACCTCTTCGTGTGCGCGCTCGTGGACAACGACGACATCGCGGCCGCGTGGCCGGAGGCGCGTCCCGGCAGCTGCGGCGTGGAGCTGGCGCAGTATCTCTACGACGACGCGGTGGACACCTCGAGCAAAAGCATCGTCGTCGACTGGTACTACAAAAAGCCGCTGCCCGGCGGCGGAACGGCGCTGCACCTCGTGAAATTCACCGGGCGCGACCTGCTCTACGCGAGCGAGAATGACCCCGCCATGGCCGAGGGCTTCTACCCGCACGGGCAGTATCCGGTCGTGTTTGACGTACTCTACCCCGAGGCCGGAACGCCGTGCGGCTTCGGCATGATCGCCGTGAGCAAGGATCCGCAGCAGTACATCGACCGGCTGAGCGGCAACCTGCTCGAGATGAGCATGAAGGCCTCCACGCCGCGCTTCTGGGTGAAGAAAGGCTGCGGCGTGAATGCGCAGGAATTTCTCGACTGGTCAAAGCCGCTCGTTGAGGTCGAGGGCAGCATCGACGACGAGCGGCTGCGCCAGATCAGTCTCTACAACCTCGACGGGCAGTGGGTGAATATGCTGCAGCTCAAGATCAACGAGCTCAAGGAGACGAGCAACAGCCGCGATGTGACGCAGGGCAGCGTATCCGGCGGCGTAACGGCGGCGAGCGCCATTGCCGCGCTGCAGGAGGCCGGAAGCAAATCCAGCCGCGACACGCTGCGCGCGAGCTACCGCGCGTTTGAGCGCGTGGTCGAGCTTGTGATCGAGCTCATCCGCGCCTATTACACCGAGACGCGGCCATTTCGCGTGGCGGCGCCGGGCGCACAGGGCTATACCTTCTGCACCTACTCCAACGCCGGGCTGCGCGCCCGCGTCGTGGGCACGGACGCAGATGGCGGGGTGCTTTGCCGCGCGCCGGCCTTTGACGTGTCCGTGCACGCGCAAAAGGAGAGCCCGTATGCGACCGCATCGCAAAACGAGCTGGCGCGGCAGCTGTACCAGCTCGGGGTCTTTAACCCCGCCTTCGCGCAGCAGGCCGTGCCGATGCTGGAGATGATGCAGTTTCCCGGGCGCGACAAGGTGCTCGAGGCCGTGCGCGGCAGCATCGCGCCGCCGCAGCCGGAGACACCGGAAGCGGACGCGGGCACGGATGCGCTGCAAAAAGCGCAGGAGGAGAAAAACCGCATCATCACAGCCAACGCCCGCTGAGGGCAGAAGGGAGAGCAGAGCATGGAGGAAAACAACATGACCGCAGCCGGGCAGACCGCCCCCGCCGCGGCACAGACCGAAGCGCCGGCGGAAGCCGCTGAACAAACCGTGACCGTCGGCGCGCTGCGCGGCGCGATCGAGCGCAGGCAGGAGCAGAACATGCGCCGCGCGGCCGAGCAGGCCGCCGCACGCTGGTCGCGCGAGGCGGACGAGCTGACGGCGCAGTGCCCGGACTTTGATCTGGGTGCGGCGCTGAAGGATGACCGGTTTTGCGCGCTGCTGCGCGCAGGCATAGACGTGCGCACGGCATGGTTTGCGTTGCACGCGCAGGCGCTGCTGGAGACGGCCTGTCTGCGCGCCGGACGCAGCGCCGAGCAGCGCGTGAGCGAACACATCCGCGCCCGCGGTCTGCGCCCGGTCGAAAACGGGCTGGGCAGCGGCGGCGCGGGCATCGTGGTGCGGCCGGACGTGTCGCGCATGAGCCGCGCCGACCGCGCGGAGCTTGCCGCGCGCGCGGAGCGCGGCGAGCGCGTGAAGCTGAGCCTGTGACCCGCTTCGCGTACATCTGCCGGAACGGCCGGTGCGTGCTGCGCGCGGACGGCCACGCAGCGTACTGCCCGGGCAGCGACATCGTGTGCGCCGGGGCATCCGCACTCATGTGCGCGCTGGCGGGTGCGCTCGACACGCTCGGCGCGCAGGGCGTGCAGCGGACGCTCAGCGCCGGACACGCAGCCATCGCAGCCGACGACCGAACCGATGTGCGCGCGGCGTTTACCGTGGCAGTGACAGGTCTGCGGCAGCTCGCTGAAGCCTACCCCGGCCACGTTGCGGAGGACACCGGCCGCGCCCCCGCACAGCAGGAACCCAACGGCAGCACAGCGGCCGGGTGCTGCCCCGCCGCTGTCCCCGGAAGCGGACAGCAGAGAAAAAAGGAGACATGAGTATGGAAAACATCCGCATGGACCTGCGCCTGTTTGACGCAAACACGCAGGTGACCACCCAGCAGAGCCTGACCGAGGAGATGAAGACGTTCTATTCCGACTACCTCATCGACGCGGCCGAGCCCGAGCTCGTGCACGATCAGTTCGCACAGAAGCACCCCATCCCCGCAAACGGCGGCAAGACGATCCAGTTTCGCCGTTTCGCTCCGCTCGGCAAGGCGCTGACCGCTCTGACCGAGGGCGTGACCCCCGACGGGCAGAGTCTGAGCATGAGCACCGTTGAGGCGGCCGTGCGTCAGTACGGCGGCTACATCCAGATGAGCGACCTGCTGCTGCTGACCGCCATCGACAACAACCTCACCATGGCCACAAAGCTGCTCGGCGCACAGGCTGGACGCACGCTCGACACCATCACGCGCGAGGTGCTCGTCGGCGGCGACAACGTGCAGTACGCCGACGAGTCCGTGTCCGCCCGCTACCTGCTGCGCGGCGGCAATGCCGGCGCTGCCGACAACAACTACCTGACCGTCGACTGCATCCGCCGCGCCGTGCGCGCACTCAAAAACGCCAACTGCCGCCGCATCGACGGCGCGTTCCCGGTCATCATCCACCCCGACGTGGCATACGACCTCATGAACGACCCGAAGTGGCTCGCGCCGCACCAGTACGTGGACACGGAGCATATGTATGAGGGCGAGATCGGCAAGATCGAGGGATGCCGCTTCGTTGAAAGCACGGAGGCGAAGATCTTCCACGCCGAAGATCTGGCCGCCGACAGCCGCACGCTGCTCGCAAACGGCGCGGTGAGCGGCAAGACCACCGTCGCGTTCGACGGCGGCACGGTCAAGCCCGGCGCACTCGTCGGCCGTCAGGTGCTCATCGGCAATGCCTGCGTGACCGTCAAGGAAAACACCGCGAGCTCCATGACCGTCGACGCCCCGGTCACAGTCGAGGACAACGCCATCCTCTACCCCGGCGAGGCCGGTGCGCAGGGACGCGACGTGTACGTCACGCTCGTGCTCGGCGCGGACGGCTACGGCACGACCGAGATCACCGGCGGCGGGCTTGAGCACATCGTCAAGCAGCTCGGCTCTGCCGGTACGGGCGACCCGCTCAACCAGCGCGCAAGCGTCGGCTGGAAGGCCACGAAGGTCGCCGTGCGCCTCGATGACAGCGCCATCCGCCGCATCGAGACCTGCAGCACCTACACCGAGTAAGAAACCAAATGCCTCCCGCCGCAAGGCGGGAGGCACGCATTCACACAAGGAGGAATACACTATGGCAACCAGAAAAATGACCGATCGCGCCGCCGAGGCCTGGCTGAGCGAACCCGTGACCGTGCACCTGTTTCGTGACAACGGCAGCTACAAGGAGGATAAGATCGTGACCGTCAACGGTGAGACCGTGCGCATCCCGCGCGGCGAGGACGTGACGATCGCGCGCCGCTTTGCTCTCGTGCTCGCGCAGGGTGAGGCGCAGGATGCGCGCACCGGCGCGCTCATCGAGCGCGAGACCGCCCGCTTTGCCGCCGAGAGCGGTGCGCTGGGGCTCTGAGCATGGCGACGCTTCAGCAGGCGCTCACGCGCATCGACGCGATCTGCCCAAATGCGTGGGACGACGCGGCAAAGATCCAGTGGCTCAACGAGTGCGAGCATATGATCCAGATGCGCATCCTCGACGCAGCGCCCGAGCAGTGCGTGACCTATGACGCGGACACCGAACGCGGCACCGTGCTGCTCGTGCCAGCGCCGTTTGACCGGCTGTACGTGTACTACGTCATCGCCATGTGCGACTACGCCGCGCACGAGACCGCACACTACGCCGACAGCATGGCGCTGTTCAACGCCGCACTCGATGAATACGCAAAGTGGCACCAGCGCACGAACGGCGCTGCCGTCCCGTCGCCGGGACAGAGCCACCAGATCGCCATGAACTCCGCCATGCGCCACCGGCACGCGAACAAGGCCGTGCTCGACGGCATCACGGCGGAGCGGGCGGCAGCGTGGGACCAAAAATCCGGACAAGCGGAGGCAACGCCGGCGGCAGCCGGTCTGATGTCGGCAGCGGACAAGAAAAAGCTCGACGGCATGGCGCAGCAGACGCGGATCATCCACGTCGGCGGCGATCTGTCCGGCACGACGGCCGACATGACGCCGGCCGAGCTGTACGCCTACGTCAGCGCAAACCCGACGCACCGCGTCTATGCGCAGCTTTCGTTTCAAGGCGAGCACTTTCTGATGCTCTATCAGGGCGCGACGAACGGCATCCTCACATTCTCGTCGCTTGTGGCCGATTCCGAGCGGCACACGTTCTGCGCCGTCAAGCTTCAGGCGAAAACGACCGGCGATGTCTGGGATGTCCCGGTCAGGATCGAGCTGATGACGCAGAACATCGCGCCCGCCGCGCTGCCGAACCCGAAGGCGCTGACGATCCGCATCGGCGGCACGACGGTTATGTACGACGGCAGCACGGCGCAGACCGTGACGATCGCCGACGGCACGGAGGTGAGCTACTGATGAAAAAGCTCTACGAAGAAGCCTCCGTGCAGGACATCGCCGACGCCATCCGCGAGAAAACAGGCGGTGCAGAAACGTACAGGATCGCGCAGATGGGCGCGGCGGTGCGCAGCATCCCGGACGGCGATCAGATCGCCCACGCTGACATCCCGGACTACGTCAAGGACGGCGTGCTCACGCTGGCGCAGAAGGTGCAGGCCGTGAAGACTGCGTCGAGCATCGTCTTTGTGACGGTCGCTGATGCACACCACGCAACTGACGAATCCACGGGCTGGAAGGCAAACATCGACACCGGAAACATGGACGCCTGCCGCGCGATCAAGGCGCTGTCGCACGTGACGCCGCTGGATTTCGCGGCGTTTTTGGGCGATCTCACCTTCGGGTACAAGACGACCACGGCGGCGCAGTTCGAGGCGCAGTGCAAGGAATTTCATCGCTGGCTCGAGGAGGGCCTGCGCAGCATCCCGCAGCTCTGGACGCCCGGAAACCACGACACGGGCGAATACTTCGCAGCCGAGACCGGAAGCCTCGCAAATCTGTATGGCGCGGCGCTGATCCGGAAGTATTTTTCCGACTACAACGCGGGCGCGGTCTACGGCAGCGCGGAGGCCGGATACTGCTACCGGGATCTTCCCGGAAAGAAGCTGCGCATCATCAATCTCAACACCGTCGAGGGCGAGATCACCGGCGGAGAAACCGCGGCCAACGCGCTCTCGGAGGCACAGCTGCTGTGGTTCGCACAGACGCTTGCCGACCTCGGCAGCAAGGCGGACAGCGCGGCGTGGGGCTTTGTGATCCTCGGACACTACCCGCTGGACTGGGGCAGCGCGCGGGCGGGCGGCAAGGTGCTCAAGGCGTATCTGGACGGCGGGAGCGTCACGATCGGCGGCAAGACGGTCTCCTTCGCGGGGAAAAACGGCGCGGTCTGCTACGGGAATTTCCATGGGCATCTGCACAACTTCAAGACATCCAGGATCTACGTTGTGCCGGACAACGTTTCCCAGTCCGACCCGCCGACGCAGCAGATGGCAGCGCTGCGCATCTGCTGCCCGTCCGCCAACTACTACCGGACGAACGAGGTGGGCGATAACAACCGGCTGGACAGCAACCAGATCGAATTCGGCGAGGAGACGACCCACAGCAAAGCGCCGGGCGCGACCGACACGGCCTTCACCGTCAACGTCATCAATCCGGCAGGCAAAAAAATCTATTCGTTCTGCTACGGCGCGGGCTACGATCGCACGCTGTCGTTCGATTTCACAGTGGTCATGCGCACCGTCAAGACGACGCTCACAGGCTGCACCGGCAGCAACGCCGCGGCCGCCGTCGAAGACGGCGCGGCATACACGACCACGCTGACACCGAAAAACGGGTACACCTTCGACACCGTCACGGTCAGCATGGGCGGTACGGACATCACAGCGACGGCATACAATGCCGCGACCGGCGTGGTGTCCATCGCGCGCGTGACTGGGGACATCACCATCACGGCGACCGCGTCAAAGCCTGTGACGTACACAAACCTTGTACCCACGGCTGTTGACAGCAGCGGCGCGTCCATGCCGTATCAGAATGGATACAACCTATCATCGTCCGGAAACGCGCAGAGTGGCAGCGGATTTGTGACAAGCGGATTCATTCCGCTGCCCGGCAATGTGACGAAGCACGTTTACCGCATCGCCGGTGAGGGGATCACGTTCTCGAAGGCGGAACCGTATTCCCGCGTCGGATGGTATGACAGTGCATTTCAACTGCTTAAAGCCGTTATGCCCGCAAACAAGATCGACGTCAGCGTGTATTTCCCGAGCAGTATCCCGGAGAGCACCACGGCCATGACGTTTCAGGTGACGGAAGCAGCGAGCAATGTGCCCGCCTCTGCGGCGTATTTTCGCGTGAGCGCAAAGGGCAAGGGCGAGAACCTGATCATCACGCTCGACGAACCGATCGAATAAGGAGGCGACGGAATGCAGATCATTCAGGCGTTTGCAGTCAAAAACAAATGCTATCAGGCGGGCGCACCGCTGTATCCGCAGGGCATCATGCTGCACAGCGTGGGATGCGCGCAGCCGTCTGCTGCGGTATTTGCGCGCAGCTTTAACCAGTATCAGCCGGGCGGCGTATCTGTCTGCGTGCACGCGTTCGCGCAGGCGGACGGCACGGTATATCAGACGCTGCCGTGGGAGATGCGCGGCTGGCACTGCGGCGGGAGCGCCAATTCTACGCACATCGGGGTAGAGATGACCGAGCCGAGCGCGGGCATGACACGCAGCGAGGCAGCGGAGCAGATCGCGGGCACGTACCGCACGGTGGTGGAGCTGTTTGCTGAGCTGTGTAAACAGTACGAACTTGACCCGGCACAGGATGGCGTCATCATCGGGCACGCCGAGGGACACCGGCGCGGCGTGGCAAGCAACCACGCAGACCCGGAGCTGCTGTGGCGCACATATGATATGGGCTACACGATGGACGGCTTTCGGCGCGACGTCGCCGAGGCAATGAAAAACGGAGCGCGAGAGGAGGCGTTGGATATGCCGCGCTATGATTCCGTGGCGGAGATGCCGCAATGGGCACGCGCGGGCGTGCAGCGGCTGATCGACCGCGGCGCACTGCAGGGAAACACGGACGGAAAGCTCGACGTGTCGGAGGATATGATCCGCACGATGATCGTGTGCCAGCGAATGCTGGACGAACAAAGGGAGACGTAAATGGACAGACTCACAACGATCAAAGCGGCGGTCTCAGCGGCCGCCGCAGCGCTGACGGCATTCTGGGGCTGGACCGGGTGGCTTGCGGCCGCTTGGTTTCTGGCCATGCTGCTCGACTATGCCACCGGCAGCGCTGCCGCTCTGCGCGCAGGCACATGGAGCAGCCGCTGCGCCCGCGAGGGACTGTGGCACAAGGCGGGCAGCGTGGCGGGCGTGCTGGTGGCGGCGCTGCTGGACTTTGCGCTGCGGGCGCTGCTCGGCAGTGTGCCGGGACTGGGCGCACACTATGACGTGCTGCTGTGCCCGCTCGTGACGGCGTGGTATTTGCTGACGGAGCTCGGCAGTGTGGTCGAAAACGCCGGTGCGCTCGGCGCGCCGCTGCCGCAGTTTCTCGTGCGGGCGATCGCCGTGCTGCGCGCAGACATATCGCAGCACGGCGGAGGGGATGACGACGCATGACGGACTATTCCCCGCTGGAGCTTTCCCTGCCGGAGCGCACCGGCCACGAAACCGTCGAGCAGCGGCTCGCGGCGCTGGAGGAGACCGTGCCGCGGCTGCTGGAGGCGCTGCAGTACACGCTGTCGAACCTCGGCGCGGAGAACTTCAACGCCGCGGCGCTCTCGCGGCTGCTCTCGCCGATCCGCGCGCGCATCGACGGCGCGGACGGCAGCATCACACAGCTGAGCCTCGACGCCGGCACCCTGCAGACACGCCTGACGTCGGCCGAGGGCAATGTCGCCGCGCTCGAGCAGACCGTGAGCGATCAGGGCGCACGCATCGCGCTCGTGACCGACGCCGACGGCGTGAATGCGGCAGCCATCGTCGCCGCCATCAACGACGGCGACAGCAGCATCGCGCTCTCGGCCGACAAGATCGACCTCAACGGCATCACGACCGTGGCTGACACGCTGCACATCGGCAGCCAGAACAGCCTCGAGCGCAAATATCTCATCTTTCACAAGAGCGGCGCGGTGATCTCCGCGACGCGCGGCGATCTGCCGGAGCTGATGCTCTCGGCCGGGAAGATCGACCTGTGCGGCGAACTGTATCACAACGGCGAGCCGCTCAACCTGTAAGGAGGCAAGGCATGTATCTACCCACATTTCCGCGGCGCATGGCTGCCGTCCGCCATGTGCAGACGGACTTTCGCGGCTACGACCACCGCCCGTCCTGCCCCGAGGGCGGCATCTACGAGATGACCAACGGCTCGGCAGCGGACAGCCCCCTGTTCTCGACACGCCCCGGACGCACGCGCATCTACCCGTGCAGCGGCACGCCGAACGGCCTGTTCGCAGCCGGAGACGGGCTGCTCTGGTGCGCCGGCACGGCTCTGTATTATAACGGAAAGGCCGTGCCTGGCTGCACGCTCACGGACACGCCGAAGGTATTCGCAGCGCTCGGCGGTACGGTGCTCATCTGGCCAGACAAGATCTGGTTCCGCCCGGCAGACGGCACGTTCGGCAGCGCAGAGCCAAGCTGGAGCGGCAGTGTGACGCTTGCGGGCGCAGACACGGATGGCGACGGGCGCGCGAGCATCCTCGTGGCCGACGGCGCGGGCACAGACTTTCGCACAGGCGACGCCGTGACGCTCAGCGGCTTCGGCGACGTGCGCAACAACGGCACGTACATCCTGCGCGGCATCGACGGGGCGCGGCTGCGCTTTGACCCGGACACATTCGTGCGCGCGGGCGCAGTCAACGGCGTCACGATCACGCGGCGCGTGCCCGACGCGCAGCACGCGTGCAGCTACGGCAACCGCCTCTGGGCGTGCGCACACGACAGCGTGTGGTGCACAAAGCTCGGCGATCCGCTGAGCTGGTTCTGGTACGAGGCAGACGAAAACGGCGCGGTCGCTACGGCCGCATGGAGCGTGGACGTCGGCGCGCCGGGGGATTTTTCCGGCTGCGCGGCGACGGGCAGCGGCGTGGTGTTTCTCAAGCCCGGCGGGCTCTGGCGGCTCTACGGCACGCGGCCTACAAACTTCCAGCTCGTGGCCTCGGCCGCGCTCGGCGCGGAGCAGGACTCCGGCCGCTCGCTCGTGACGGCGGCCGAGACGCTCTACTACCTCTCCCCCGTCGGCGCGGCGCGCACGGCGGGCGGACGGCCGGTACGCATCGGCGACGCGCTCGGGCGCACGCTCACGCATGGCGTTGCAGGCACGGACGGGACGCGCTGGTATCTCTCGGCGCGCGACGAGCAGGGCGGACGGCACCTGTTTGTATATGACACGCGCAGCGGCCTGTGGAGCCGTGAGGACGATTTTGACGCGCGCGGCTTTGCGCAGTGCGGCGGCGCGCTCTATGCGCAGGATACGCGCGGCGTGTGGCGCTTCGGCGCGGGCAGCACGGCACAGATGGAGAGCCTGCTCGAAACGGGCGACTTTATCAGCGGCAGCCCGGACTGCAAGCGGCTGCTGCGCGTGCAGCTGCGGCTGGAGGCCGAGGCGGGCGCAAGCATCACGGCGGCGGCGCAGTATGACTCCGACGGACAGTGGCACACGCTTGCAAACGTGACGGCGGGTGCAAAGCGTACGTTCACCCTGCCGGTACTGCCGCGCCGGTGCGACCACTTTCGCCTTCGGCTGACGGGCACGGGGGCATGGCGGCTATGTTCGCTCACGCGCACGGAGACCGCCGCCGGACCGCAGCACTGAGGAAAGGAGAACCTATGGCGACAAAATACAAATACGACAAGGACACCGACTACGCCGCGCTCATGGAGCAGGCGGCCCGGCGCGGCGACAACGCGGCTGCCGCCGTCTATGAGCAGCAGCGCAACGCGAAGATCCGCGGCGAGGGCATGGCCGGTCAGGAACAGACGAGTGACTATGCGCAGTACCTGCCCATCGAAGACGTGCCGGACTATGACGACACGCACCGCCGCGAGGCCGAGGCACTGCTGACCGGGCGCGGCACGGCAGACCGCCGCGAACAGATCGACCGGATGCTCGACGCACTGCTCGGCGAGCAGTTTGACTACGACCCCGCGTCGGACAAGCTCTACGCCGCCTACCGGCAGCAATACGAGCGGCAGGCGGAGCTTGCGGCAGAAAACGCCCTCGGCAAGGCGGCCGCGCTGACGGGCGGTCAGGCCTCGACGGCGGCCGTGGCGGCCTCGCAGCAGGCGGGCGGCTATTACCGCGCCATGCTCGCAGGCAAACTGCCGGAGCTGGCGCAGCTGGCCTACGAGCGCTACAGCAGCGAGCACAAGACACGCCTGAGCGCCATTGACCGGATGCTCGACGCCGCTGACAGCCGTGACAGCGTGACGAAGGCGCAGATCGCGGCGCTGCTCGACATGGACGACGCCGCCTACGACCGCGCGGACAGCAAGCTGCAGCAGCAGGCGAAGGCCCTCGCCGACGCCAAGGCCGCCGCCGACAAGAAAGCCAAGGCCGAGCAGACCGCAGCCGAAAAGGAAAAGGCCGCGCGCGACAAGGCACAGGCGGCAGCGCGCAGCGATGCGCGGCGCCAGATCGCGCTCATTTTGCGCAACGGCGGCACGGTGCCCGGCGACCTCTGGCAGCAGAGCGGATACAGCGCCGTGACGATCGCGGCGATGCTGCGCGGCAGGAAAGGATAATGATTATGTAAATCAGAAGAACGAAAAGTGCAGTATCTACGCAGCTTAAATAAAACAATTTTGAATTATGTAAACTTCGCAGACAGCAAACAACTCCGGAAGCAGTTGATGCTTCCGGAGCTGCTCAGCATGTTAAAGAACCTCGTAGAGTTTGCGCCCGCAGGCGCAAAGAAAGTCCAATCATTTTCTTCGGCGACATGTGCGGCGAAGAAAATACTTCTCGGCCTGCAAACGTGCGCGCTGTCCGCCTCGGCGGACAGCGCGTGCGCTGCAGTCAGGCCGCAAATCTCTTTGTCAAAAAAGTAGTACTTTTTTGACAGTCTCAAACAGCTCCGGAAGCGGTAACGCTTCCGGAGCTGTTTTTGTTTCTATTTATTTCTATCGGTATTGGCTGCGCCTCAGCCCAGCGCCTTGTCGTAGTTCATGAGAATGGTCGCGACCTGCGCGCGCGTGGCGCAGCCCTCCGGTCTGAGGTACGAGACGCCGTTTTCACCGACGCCGGAGATCAGGCCGTTGCCGACGGCCCACGCCATCGCCGTGCGCGCCCACGACGGGACGCTGCCCGCATCCGGGAAGCCGGCGAGCGAGCCCGTCTCCGTCAGGCTCTCGGGCGCAAACTGCTTGGTGTAGTTATAGAGGATGACCGCAAGCTGCGCGCGCGTGATCGGATCGTCGGGCGCAAAGGTGCTCGGGCTCATGCCGGAGACGACGCCCGTGAGCTTCGCCCACCAGATCGCATCGGTATACCAGCGGCCGCGCTCCACGTCGTCAAACGGCGCCGCGAGCTTTTTGAGCTCATAACCGTTGACCTTCGCGGGCTCGCCCTGCACGCGGTAGAGGATGCTCACGATCATGGCTCGCGTGCATTCGCCGTCCGGCGTGACGGTCGCTGCCGACGTGCCGGCAATATAGCCATGATCGATGCAGTAATCCAGCCCCGCGTGCGACCAGATGCTCGGCGAGGGCATATCGCGGAAGGCGTAGCCCGGGCAGGCCGGGCCGCCGTTGCAGGTCTCCGGAACGCCGGTTGCGGGGATGGCCTCCGTCCTGGTCTGGCCGCAGACGGTGCAGGTATAGGTCCTGACGCCGGGCTCGGCCGCAGTGGGCTTTTGCGTCACGACGCCGGCATCCCACGTGTGGGTGTGCAGCTTCGGGATGTCCTCCCCCTCGCGGTAGCCGCAGCCGTCGCGGTTGCAGACATGATAGCGATAGCCGACGGTCGAGACGGTCGGCTCGATCGACGTGACCCACTCGCCCCAGTCGTGGCCGAGGGCGGGAACGACATCGTCATAGTCCTTGCCGCAGGTCGGGCAGGTGCCCTTGTAGTGGCCGGGCTCGGTGCAGGTGGGCGCGACGCTGGTCTCGGCGTAGCTGTAGTCATGCCCCTTGGCGGGGATGACCTCGTCGATCTGCACGCCGCAGCGCGCGCACGTGCCGACGGCGCGGCCGGGCTGCGTGCAGGTGGCGGCCGGCCGGAGATCGCAGCGGCTCAGGTCATGGCCGAGCGGAGCGATCTTCTCGGTGCGGGTCGCGCCGCAGGCCGAGCATTTATAAAACGCCGTGCCCTTTTCGGTGCAGGTGGGCGGGTTCGTCTGCGTCTTGACCCAGGTGTGGTCGGTGGCGGCGACATAGGTGTCGTCCACGGGGGCATAGGTGCAGCCCTTCACCGTGCAGACGTGGTGCGTATAGCCCTGCTCGGTGCAGGTGGGCGCGACGACCGTGTCCGTGAACGCGGCGATGTGGTCGCCGTGCCAGAAGCCGGTCTGATAGCCCTGCCATGTGCCGTCATCCTTGAGCTCGGCGAGCCACGTGTAGCTGCCCTGCGGGTAATAGACCACGCAGTCATCCGGGAAGGAGCGGTTGGAGTCCGCCGCGGCGTAGATGCTCTTAGCGGGGTCATTTTTAAAGACGGCGCGCTTGAGCTGCGTGACCTTTGCGATCTGGGTCAGGCCCGCAGCAATATCATCCGCGTGCTCTTCGTTCCCATCCGGATTGTCCGGGTCGAGAATCCCGTTGAGGACAGTCTTGATAGCGAGCTGCAGCGCGGCGTCCACACTGGTGAAGGCGCGGCCCTCGATCGTGTCGATCTTGTCGCCGAAGTAAGCCTCCTCGAGCAGCTCGCAGCCGGCAAAGGCGCACTTGTTGATCTGCGCGACGCGGTTGGAGAGGTCGACGGACTTCATGTGGTTATCGCCGGCAAACGCGGCCACGCCGATGGTGAGCTTCTTGTCGCCGGGGCTGAAGGTGAGGTTGTTCATGTAGTAATCGCACATGAACGCGTAGTCACCGATGCTCGTGACATTGGCCGGAATGTTGAGGTTCTTGTGGTGGTTGACGAACGCGAACGCACCCGTGCTGATCGTCTGCAGGCTCGACGGCAGGCCGAGCGTCGTGTCCTCCTGACCGAGGATGCGGTCCCACGCGAAGGCCCACGGACCGATGTACGTCAGGCCTTCCGGCAGGCGCAGCTCGGCGAGCATGGTACAGCTGTAGAATGCATGGTCCTCGATGCGGCGCAGACGGCTGCAGTTGCGCGCGCGCACGAACGTGAGCGTGTCGCAGCCGTAGAAGGCGTACTTGTCGATGAGCTCGAGCTTGCGCGGCATATTGATGGCCGAGAGGTACTCGTCTTTATAAAATGCGCGCTCGCTGATGGTGGTGATGTCGTCATTGAGGAACATGCACGTGAGATAGCGGCAGTCCTTGAACGCGCGCGCGCCGACATTCGTGACGCCGGAGTAGCGCTCGGTGCGGCCGTCCCATTCCTCGTCGGTGCCGTCGGCGATGTAGGCCAGCGCGAGATACTCCTCACCGAGGTTTTCCACGACCGTCGTGCCGAGGACCTCATCCTTGTCGTTATACTCCGTGACCGTCACGTTGCCCATCCACGGCGCTTTCTGGCCGGTCGCCGCGTAGTCCGCCATTTTCCCGTCGCCGAAGATGTACACGCCGTAATACTGCGCGTCCTCGCGGTAATCATGGATCTGCCAGATCTGCTGCAGGAAGGGGTTGTCCTGCACAACGGTGGGGTTCGTGACTTCGTAGATCTTATAATGTACGCTCGCCTCGTCCCCGGCGGGGCCGCAGTCACCGTGGGCGACCTCACGGCCGAAGAGCTTTTTGATCTGACCGGGCTGCTTGATAAACAGCTCAAACGCATCCGCGATCGTGCCCGCCTGCGCCGGCGGAGCACACACGCTCAGCAGTCCCGCCGCGAGCACAAAGCACAGCAGCAGCGACAACACTCGTTTTTTCATAAGGTTCCTCCCTCCTGGATCCGACACTTCAAAAAACATGTCTACAGAGCAAGTATACAGGACGCGCCCCGCCATTGCAACAGCCCGAAAGCGTTCACAGGCAAAAAAACGTGTAAAATTCTTGCTCAGATTTGTGGTTTCGTAACAAATCTGTCGGTTTTTGCGTCCCATCCATTGCACACTTTGCCGGGAGTATGCTATATTTTCAACAGAGAGATATTCCCGTTGTACACAGGAACATTACCGTAAGGAGGAAGAAACTATGAAAAAACGCCTGCTCTCGCTGGCGCTGTGTCTCGTTCTGGTCGTGGGACTGTTCTCCGGCCTGACCGTGAACGCATCGGCCGGCAAAATCGACGATCTGAAAAAAGAGATTGCCGAAAAACTCATCAAAGAGAAGATCGAGCAGTTCAAGGAGGAGTTTGAGATCCCCGATCTGGACATGGATGCGATCCTCAGCAGCTTTGGCACCGCGGCCACCTCGGGCGACTTCGGTGAGAACAACTGCCTGCACTGGGAGGTCTCCACCGGTGTTCTCAGCGGCAAGACGCTGACCATCTCCGGCACCGGGGCCATGCCCGACTTCGACTTCCCCAACGGCAATCTTGCCCCGTGGTGGAACTATGAGGCGCTGGGCATGCTCACGAGCTTCGGTAACTTCAAGCTCGAGGGCGAGCTGAAGAAGGTCGTCATCAAGGACGGCGTCACGAACGTGAGCAACTATGCGCTGTTCTTCCTGCCGGCCGCCACGCAGGTCACACTGCCGGAAAGCGTGACGAGCATCGGCCGCTATGGCATCGCCCTGTGCTCCAAGCTCACGGGTATGTCCATCCCCAAGGGCGTGACCGAGATCGGTGACTTCGGTCTCGCGGGCGACGGGCTGACCGCCATCACGCTGCCCGACGGGCTGCAGACCCTCGGCCGCGGCGCGTTTGACGCCTGCGCGAGTCTCAGCGGCACGACTCTGCCGGCCGCCATTACCGCCGTGCCCGACAAATGCTTTAACGACTGCACGAAGCTGCTGACCGTCGACTATAAGGGCGAGGTGACCGCCATCGGCGAGCGCGCGTTTGAGGGCTGCAAGTCGCTCACCAAGGCGCCCATCCCCGCGGCCGTGACGGCGCTCGGCAACTCCGCCTTCAACGGCTGCGTCGCGCTGACGGATGTGACGCTGCCCGCGGGCGTGACCGCCGTCCCCGACGCCTGCTTCCAGGGCTGCACCGCGCTGAAAGACATGAAGCTGCCCGGCACCGTGACGAGCATCGGCCACAACGCGTTCACCGGCTGTAAGGCACTCAAAGACGTGCGCTGCTACGGCGCACCCCCGACGGTCCAGCCCGGCGGCGCGGCCGAGCACAGCTTTGAGCCCGGCATCGTCACCATCCACTATAACCCCGACCCGGTCTACGGCTGGACGCTGGATACCGACGGCACATGGCAGGGCTACAAGGTCAGCAGCAAGGGCGCGTGCCTGCACACCGGCTACGGCACGACGGAAAACACCGTGCCCGCCACCTGCGGTGCCGACGGCCACATCGACACCGTCTGCGCCAACTGCGGCGACGTCATTGCGACCGAGGTCATCCCCGCCACCGGCGCACACACGTGGGACAACGGCACCGTGACCACGGAGCCGACCGAGACCACCCCCGGCGTGCGCACGTTCACCTGCGCCGTCTGCAGCCAGACCAAGACCGAGGTCATCCCCGCTACCGGCGCGCGCACCTTCGTTTTCACCAAGAACGTAGCACCCAGCTGCACGGAGGCAGGCTATGACCTCTACACCTGCAGAGACTGCGGCGCGACCGAAAAGCGCAACAGCAAGCCCGCGCTCGGCCACAAGTGGGACAGCGGCACCGTGACCGCCGAGCCGACCGAGAAGGACCCCGGCACCATGACCTATACCTGCACCGTCTGCGGCGCGACCAAGACCGAGGTCATCCCCGCCACCGGCCCGCACACCCACGTCTGGGACGAGGGCACCGTGACCGTCGCGCCGACGGAGACCACGCCCGGCGTCCGCACCTACACCTGCACCGTCTGCGGCCAGACCAGAACCGAGATCATCCCCGCCACCGGCTCTGCGGTCTGTCCGGGCGGCGCCGCGTGCCCGAGCTTCCGTTTCCGCGATGTGCCCGCCCCGTCCAACTGGGCGCACGAGGGCATCGACTACTGCGTGCGCCACGGTCTGATGAGCGGCTTCGACGCAACGACGTTCTCGCCTGACACGGTCAGCACGCGCGCACAGATCGTGATGATCCTCTATAACCTCTCCGGCGACACGACCGACTACAGCAAATATTACGTGCCGTTCACGGATGTCATGCCCGGCACATGGTACTACAACGCCGTCGCCTGGGGCTACGACAAAGACATCGTCTCCGGTATGAGCGCGACGACCTTCGCGCCCGACGGCCTCATCACCCGCGAGCAGATGGCCGTTCTCCTCTACGGCTACACCGAAAAGTATGCGCCGGCCTACCTCGGCGGCGCAGCATCGCTCAACGGCTTCCCCGATGCCGCCAGCGTCTCCAACTGGGCATACGCCGCCATGAGCTGGGCCGTCGGCAACGGTCTCATCTCCGGCATCGCGAGCAACGGCGCCGACTATCTGGCCCCGAGCGGCGGTGCCACACGCGCGCAGATCGCAGCCATCATGATGCGCTACTGCCGGCTCACCGGCCTGTGACCGACGCATCGCCGGTCCGCAAAAGCCATACACCTGCCCCGGGAGTGTTCTGCTCCCGGGGTTTTGTGCACTTGCAGAACACAGAGCGGACGGCAGCGGGTCTGGGCGCGTGCAGGGAAAAAGCGCAGCAGGATGCCGCTTTGCCGCACACTTGTGCGCGCAGGGAAGAACAGCACCGAAAAATGGGAAAATCAAGTAAAGTTAACATAACATCGTTAATTGCACCCCATTTGTGTTGAAAAGTCTGTTGATAATGTGGAGAATCGGTTTCCATAATGCCGTTTCACCCTGTGAAAGCCGTCGACCGGCGCGCAATTATGCAACATTTTGTCGGATTACGCGGCGCTGGTTGAGATATTTCAACCAGAAACAAAGCGGTTTCGGAAAATTGGATGAAAATGTTCAAAGTGTTACACTCTATAAATTTTGTCACTTGCGTTTTGACGCTTTTTCCGCTACAGTATTACCTGTAACCGGCAATACCAACCATCCGGTGCCGTCTGTTGTGTGGGACGGCGGCGGAAATCTGACGAAAGGGGTAAAGTAACATGACCGAATTCAGAGGACCCATCCATATCGGCCTCGACCTCGCCTCCGACATCCTTGAGCGCTGCGGCGAAGAAAAGGCAAAGGAAATCGTGGACGCGATCGCCAACGCACTGCCCGGCTGGATGTCCGTGTAACCTGTAAACCAAAGGAGCGCCCGAAGCGAAAGCTTCGGGCGCTTTGAGCCTGTCAAAAAGTATTACTTTTTGACAAGTGGTTTGCGGCCTGACTGCAGCGCACGCGCTGTCCGCCTCGGGCGGCCAGCGCGCACGTTTGCAGGCCGAGCGGTATTTTCTCAGCCGCACATGTCGCCTGAGAAAATGATTGGATTTTCTTTCGCCGCACCGTTGGTGAAAGGCTACGAGGTTTTTGGAAAATGGACGCGCCCGAAGCGAAAGCTTCGGGCGCTTTGTGCTGCACGGGCAACTCTGTGCAGAAAGCTGCAGATTGTCGTTATTGTACAAGGAGCGCGGCCGATTCGTAACGATTTGTGACGAAATTCACAACAAATTCTATCATTTTGTTACATCCGGCGATGTTTGTCCGTTGTAAATCCGCATTTTTATCGATAGAATATTCTTGTAACCGGCAATACCAACCATCCGGTGCCGTCTGTTGTGTGGGGCGGCGGCGGAAATCTATGAAAGGGGTAAAGGAATATGCTATATGGCGCTCTGGAACTGGCTGCGAAGATCCTTGGCATCTGCGAGGAGTATGAGGCGCAGGCCATCGTGCAGGAAATTGCAAACTCGCTGACCATGCCCATCTGACGATGGAATATCACGACACCCGAGGCTGCGGCCTCGGGTGTTTTTTGCGCCGTTGGACCGCTGCCCGCGGCGCACAGCCTCACCGCTCTGCGACGCCGGTGTATTGGAACACATAGTCCACGGCGCGGTTGCTCACGCGCTCGAGCGACTCGTATGTGCTGCCGCCGATGTGGAAGGTGGCGATGAAATTGTCCAGATGGATGAGCGGGTTATCGCTCGCCGGCGGCTCGCGCTCGAACACGTCGCTCGCGGCGGCGCGGATCTGCCCCGTGGTGAGCGCGACGTAGAGATCGTGCTCGTTGACGATGCCGCCGCGCGAGGTGTTGACGAGCAGCAGCTCCGGATTCGCCGCGGCGAACACCGGCGCGTTGATGAGATCGCGCGTGGCATCGCAGAGCGTGATGCTCACGTTCACGAAGTCGGAGCGCCGGAAAAGCTCCGGCAGGGTCTCGACCTGTTCGTAGCCCCACGCGGCACATTCGGCGGCCGTGCGGCGCGGATTCCAACACATGACGCGCACATCGAACGCCGCACGCAGAGTGTCCGCCACGCGGTGGGCGATGTTGCCCGTGCCGACAAGGCCAAGTGTGCGGCCGGTCATCTCATGGCAGACGAATTCCTCTGCGCCGAAATGGTCGAAGCGTCCGGCGCACAGGCCGTTGTTGACAAATTTCAGCTGCCGGTTGAGCGCCAGCAGCTCCGCCACGGCAAGCTCCGCGACGGCCGGTGCGCCGAGGCCCGGCACATTCGGCACCGGCACGCCGAACTCGGCGGCAGCAGCGGTGTCGATCGTGTCGCGGCTGACGCCGTGCATGGCGATGACCTTCAAATTCGGCGCGTGCGCGATGACCGACCGCGGCACGACCGCGCGGCGGATGACCATGGCGGCGAGCCGCTCGGGATGGTCGAAATTGTCCACGATCTCAAAATGGCGCGCCAGTCTTGCATACGCCGACGGCGCGATGTGTTCACTCAGATAAACTTCCACAATGTATGCCTCCCGGGTACAGATGGGAAACGGTCAGCCTCTGTGACCGCAGATCTGAACACGATCATACTACACCGGTGTCAGTGAGGCAAGACGAAACCTTCGGGAACAAAGCGTTCAAAGCGCAAAAAAGCTCCTCCGTATGTCTGCTGCATACGGAGGAGCTTTCATATTTCATGTATTGACGCTCCGGCGCGGGATTTAACCGCGTCCGTTTCCACCGCCGCGGCGGCGGCCGCGCGAACGGTCGTTATAGAGACGGTTGCCGGCCATGCGGCTGTCCGACTCCTGCATGAACTGCTTAAGCCGGTCCTCGAACGCGGCGTCCCCGCTCGGGCCGCTGACCTGCCCCGCCGGCTGGGCCGGACGGTTGGGGCGCGCAGCGCGCGGTGCGCCGCCGTTATTGGGGCGGCTGCCGCCGGGACGGCCGCCGTTCATCGGGCGGTTGTTCGGACGGGCGGGCGCTTCCTCCGCCTTCTTGATGGACAGGTTGATCTTCCCGTCCGGCGTCACGGCCAGCACGCGCACCTTCACCTTGTCGCCCAGCTTCAAAAATTCGTTGACATCGCTGACGTAGGTGTTGGCGATCTCGGATATGTGCACCAGACCGCTCTTGCCGTCCGGCAGACTCACAAACGCGCCAAACTTCGTGATACCGGTAACGGTACCTTCCACAACTGCTCCGACTTCCACCTGCATACGGTTCGTTTCTCCTTGCTCAATCACTCGTGTCGTAAAAAATCTTCTCACCGGGCTTGACCAGACCGAGTTTTTCCCGCGCGACCGATTCGCGCATGTCATCGTCGTCGCTGTGGTCGATCTGATATTGCAGCTCGGCATTGGACTGGGTCATCTCGGACACCTGCTGCTGCAGTGCCGCGGCGCGATCCTGAAGCTGTGCCGTGCGCTGATGCACCACGACCAGACTGATGAGTGCGTACACCATCAGCGCCGCGATAACCAGTTTGGTAAATATGCTTGCCTTCTTGAATTTCACGGTCGGCAGTACCTCCCCCCGGATCGTATCTGCGTCCAGTAATACAGCCTATTCTAAAACATCTGCGGCGAGATTGGAAGTGTTTTTTTGCAAAAAACAGAACTTTTTTTATGAATTTTCTTCCCGGAGCCGTGATCTGGCGCATTTTTCGCGCGCACAGACGTCCAAATCGCTCCAGCTGCGGGAAAATGTGCCCGCTGAGCCAGAGAAAGTAGCACGTCCAGCCGCCGGCGATGGCCGCGAACAGAAACAGGCGCACCTGCCCGTCGCCGGCCGTCATGCCAAGCAGAAACACGGCCCCGAGCGCAAGCAGGCAAAACGCGCCGTCGAGCAGCGCGCGGAAAATCGCGCTGCGCGCATGGCGGCGCGGCACGCGCAGCACGTCGAACGCCAGCCCAAGCGCCGCGCCGAGCCCGAGCCCGAGCATGAGCTGCGCAAGCTGACCGAGCAGCGGCAGCTTCATCCGCCGAACAGGCGCGACCAGAAGCCTCCGCCTGACACCGTCTCTTCCGTGTAATCGAGCGCGTCAAACGCACCGTCGATCGCAAGCTCCCCCGTGTCGATCGCAAGCCGGCCGACGCGCAGCCCCTCGCCGTGCACGGTGAGCATCCCGCGCGACGTGCGCATGGACACCTCCGTGTCGTCAAAGCGCACGACCTCGTCCACTCCCGTAACGGTCAGATGGCTGCGCTCGTCGAGCGTGACTGCGTGCGGCCGGCGCTGCGGCACGGCCTTTTTGTCCTCATATGGCATGGCGCTCCCCCTCCTGCTGCGTTTGCTACCACAGTATGCGCGCGCAGCCGGCGGTATGCATGGAAAACTCCCGTTCTACTCGTTATGTAAACCATAACAGAACTGTATCCGCAGAAAATCAGGGCGTCCTGCGATGGGACGCCCTGATTTGTTCTTGTTATGTCAACCAAGCTCGACACGCAGCGCATTGCTCAGCGCGGCAAACTGCGCGAGATCGAGCGTCTCGCCGCGCACGCGCGCATCGAAGCCGCAGGCGGCGACCGCCGCGGCGGCGCGCGCCTTGTCGCAGCCGGGAACACCGGCCGCGAGCGCATTGATGAGCGTCTTGCGGCGCTGGCTGAACGCCGCGCGCACGATGGCGAACAGCAGCGCTTCATCCTGCACGTCCGCAGGCGGTGCGCTGCGCATACGCAGCCGCACGACGGTGCTCGTGACCTTCGGCGCGGGGACGAAGCAGTGCGGCGGCACATCGAACAGCAGCTCAAGCTCGGCATACCACGCGGTCAGCACGGTCAGCAGACCGTAGTCCGCCGTTCCCGGCCGGGCGCAGAGCCGGTGTGCGGCCTCGCGCTGGATCATGACCGTGACGGTGTCGAAGCATCCGGCGGTGAGAAACGCCGTGATCAGCGGCGTTGTGACGTTATACGGCAGGTTTGCGCACACGACCGGGCGCAGGCCAGGGAAGCGCTCGGCCACCAGCTGCGGCAGATCGAGCGCGAGCACGTCGCCAAAGACGATCTCCACATTCGGATAGGCGGCGAGCGTCTCGGCCAGCACGGGGCGCAGCCGCTCGTCCAGCTCGACCGAGACGACCTTGGCCGCGCGCTGCGCGAGCTGCTCGGTCAGGCAGCCGATGCCGGGGCCGACCTCGAGCACGCCGGTGTGCTCGTCCGCGCCGGAGGCGTCGGCGATGTCGGACGGGACCCATGCGGCCGTCAGAAAATTCTGCCCCATGGACTTGGAAAAGCGGAAATCATGCCGCGCGAGCAGTGCGCGGATGTCCGCAGGATTCGTCAGCTCCATACGCACCTCACCTCAGCAGCTTCTCAAACGCCTGACGGCGCGGATCGTGTCCCGGCTCATCACACAGGATGTTGCCGCAAAAGCGGTAGCCGTGGCGCTCGAGGAGCTTTTTCTGCGCGCCGTTGTGCCGGTGCGTATCGACGCGGATGGCGTGCGCCCCGCTTTCGCGCGCGAGCTGTTCCGCCGCCTGCATGAGGTGGTCGGCCATGCCCGTGCCGCGCCAATCGGCTGCAACGGCGTTGCGGTGCAGCACGGCGGCATGGTCACGGTCCGAGCGCCAGCGTCCGTCCGTGAGCGCGTCATAGGCGGGCTCGGGCGTGCGGCTGAGCGTGAACATGGCGGCGACAGCGCCCTGATACGTGAGCACATGGCACGTGCCGGCCGTGATGTCGGCGCGGAACGTGTCCACGTTCGGATAATCGCCCTGCCACTGGTCGACACGGTGGCGGCGCAGGTAGTTGCGCGCCTGCTGCGCGATGGCAAGGATGGCCGGAAGGTCGTCCTCCGTCGCGGCACGGCAGACGGGCGGCTCTGTGAGCTGCGGGCGGCTGCGGTCACGCCGGATCTTATCGAGCAGGCGCTGCTCGTCCGGTGTGGGCGGCGTTTCCCGAAGGAGCTCCGGGCGCTTTACGAGCGTGCGCTCCAGACTCTGCCGCGTGCGCCACGCTTCAATTTCGGCGTGATTGCCGCCGCGCAGCACCTCGGGCACGGTGCGCCCCTCCCACGTCTCGGGACGGGTATACTGCGGGTACTCGAGCCGGCCTGCCCAATGGCTCTCGCCGGTGTAGCACTCGGTGTCCGACAGCACGCCCGGCACCATGCGGCAAACACAGTCCGTGACGACCATCGCGCCAAGCTCACCGCCCGTGAGCACAAAGTCGCCGATGGACAGCTCCTCGTCCACGCACGCCTCGATGAAGCGCTCATCCACGCCCTCATAGTGGCCGCAGACGAGCACGAGCTGGTCATAGTCGGCCTTGAGCTGGCGCGCCTTCGCCTGCGTAAACGTCTGCCCCTGCGGGGAGAGGTAGATCACGCGGCGGCGCGCAGCGGGTACATCGGAATCGGCAAGCGCCGCGTCGAGACAGCTCTTGAGCGGCTGCGCCATCATGACCTGACCCCAGCCGCCGCCATAGGGGTAGTCGTCGACCTGCTTCTGGCGGTTTTCGGTATAGTCGCGGATCTGGTGGCAGCGGATGTCGAGCAGACCGCGCGCCTGCGCCCGGCCGAGAATGCTCTCGCCGAGCATGGCACGCATCGTGTCGGGAAAGAGCGTGAGAATGTCGATGCGCACGCGCTCACATCCCTTCGATCAGGTGCACGACCATACGCCCGGCAGCCGGGTCGATGCTGCACACGAACTCCGGCCGGTCGGGGATGAGCACCTCGCGCGCACCCTGCACGACATAGACGCTGCCGCGCGGCAGGTCGAGGATCTCGCGCAGCGTGCCGAGCGGCTCACCCGCGTCGGTCTCGACGGCGATGCCGATCAGATCCTGCTGAAAATACTGCCCGTCCGGCAGCGTGACATCCGCGCGCGCGATGGACACGACGCGGTTTTTGAGCGTCATGGCGGCGTTGACATCGTCATAGCCCGCAAACTTGACGACGAGCATCCCCTTGTGCACGCGGCTGTGCGCGACGTGCACGGGTGCGCCGTCGATATAAAACGTCCGGAAGCCGAGCAGGAACGCCGCGTCATCCGCCCACGGCTGGATGCGCACCTCGCCGCGCACACCGTGCGTGTTGACGATCTTTCCTGCCTCCAGATACGGTTTTTGCATAGTTATTGCCCCCTTTTTGGGTGTAGGTGCAAAAAACGCACTGCACGGGTGCAGCGCGTTTCCTGCGTCAATCCATGATCTCCACGGAGACTTTCTTGCCCTTTCTCTGGGCGACAGCCTTCATCAGGATGCGGATCTCTTTGACGATCCGTCCCTGACGGCCGATGACCTTGCCCATATCGCCGTCGGCGACGCGCACTTCAAACACGGTCTCGCCGTTGGCCTCGCGCTCGGTCACAGAGACCTCGTCCGGTTTTTCCACGAGGTTCTGCACAATATAGGTCAGAAGTTCTTTCATCTTTGGGGTCTCTCCTTATTCGGCTGCGAGGGCCTTCTTGAGCAGCGCACGAACGGTATCCGTCGGCTGCGCACCGTTGGCGAGCCAGTAGTTGGCGCGCTCGGCGTCGACGACGATCTTCTTGTCTGCGCTCAGCGGATCGTAAGTGCCGATCTCCTCAATGCATCTGCCGTCACGTGCGAAACGGGAATCCGCCACCACGACGCGGTAAAAGGGAGCCTTCTTAGCGCCCATTCTGCGAAGTCTGATCTTGACCATGTATCTTCACCTCCATCAATAATCTCTGTATCTCCAGCTCCCTGCGGGAGCATGGAATCGGTTTCAGAATCCGAAGGGACGGCCACCGCCGCCGCCGAACAGATTGCCCAGACCGCCCAGTCCGCCGCGGCCGCCGCGCTTCATGCGCTTCATGGCCTTGCTGTTGCCGGACATCTGGCGCACCAGTTGCTGCATGAGATCAAACTGCTTGAGCAGCTTATTGATCTCGACCACGCTCGTACCCGCGCCCGCCGCGATGCGCTTTTTGCGGCTGGAGTTGAGGATGCTCGGGTTGTCGCGCTCGCCGGGGGTCATGGACTGGATGATCGCCTCGATGCGGCCCATGGCCTTCTCGTCGACGTTCGCGCCCGAGAGCGCCTTGGCGTCCATGCCGGGGATCATGCCGGCGATATCCTGCAAGGAACCCATGCCCTTGAGCTGCTGAAGCTGATCGTAATAATCCGTGAGCGTGAAGCGGTTTTGCCGCAGACGCTCCGCCATCTCCTCGGCCTTCTTCTGGTCAAGGTTCTGCTCGGCCTTTTCGATGAGCGTGAGCACATCGCCCATGCCGAGGATGCGCCCGGCCATGCGGTCGGGGTGGAAGGGCTCGATCTGGTCGAGCTTCTCGCCGATGCCGGCGAACTTGATGGGCTTGCCGGTCAGCGCCTTGATCGACAGCGCCGCGCCGCCGCGGGCGTCACCGTCGAGTTTGGTGAGCATGACGCCGGTGATGTCGAGCGCATCGTCAAAGGCCTGCGCGGTCGCGACCGCGTCCTGACCGATCATCGCGTCGATGACGAGCAGGATCTCCGCCGGTTCGACGGCAGCCTTGATGTTCTGCAGCTCGGTCATGAGCGCCTCGTCGATGTGCAGACGGCCGGCCGTGTCGAGAAAGACAAGGTCGTTGCCGTATTTTTTCGCGTGCTCGATGCCGGCCTTGGCGATCGCGACCGGATCGCCCTGCCCCATCTGGAACACGGGAATATCGAGCTGGCGGCCGACGGTCTCAAGCTGCTGGATGGCAGCCGGACGGTACACGTCGCACGCGACGAGCAGCGGGCGCTTGCCCTGCTTGCGCATGAGGCCGGCGAGCTTGGCTCCGTTGGTGGTCTTGCCCGCGCCCTGCAGGCCGACGAGCATGACGACGCTCGGCGAGCGGGAGCTGATGTTCAGCTTCTGGTTCTCACTGCCCATGAGGGCGGTGAGCTCTTCGTTGACGATCTTGATGACCATCTGTGCGGGCGAGAGGCTCTCGAGCACATCCACACCCGTGGCGCGCTCGGTCACCTTGCGCACAAAGTCCTTGACGACCTTGAAGTTCACGTCCGCCTCGAGCAGCGCGAGCTTGACCTCACGCATGGCCTCCTTCACATCGGCCTCCGTGAGCCGGCCCTTGCCGCGCAGGCGTTTGAACGCCTCGGTCAGCTTGTCCGACAGGGATTCAAATGCCATGGTATCTATCCTTTCAGATCCTGAAGCTGCCGCAGCGCCTGCTCGGCCAGCGGCCGGGCGTCGCCGCCGACACAGTCGCGCAGCTTCGTGAGCGTATCCTCCAGCGCGGCCGCGGCCGTGCGCTGCGCGGCAAAGCGCTGCACCAGACCGAGCCTGGACTCTGCATCGCGCAGCGCGGCGTCCGCACGGCGGATGTTATCCCACACGCCCTGACGCGAAATGCCGCTGCTGGCGGCGATCTCCGCCAGAGAGAGGTCCTGATTATAATGGAGGTCGTAATACTCGCGCTGCTTTTCCGTGAGCAGCTCGCCGTAAAAATCGAACAGCATCGTGCGCCACACGGTCTCGTCCGGCATCGCAAGTCCCTCCCCGCTGTAAACCGTTTTTCCTTTACAGCATGGGTAGTATACGCCGCCGCCGCGCAGGTGTCAAGTATTTTTTCTTGTCACCGCATAGTTTCTTTTCCGCGCGGGCAACATTTTGGTACTGCAAACCGTTTTTGGAGGGATCTACATGGCCGAAACCAACGCCGGCGCCCTGTGTGAGGCGGGGCGGCACGATGCCCAAGCCCTGACCGTGACCGGCCGCCGCCGCGCACACACCGGCAGCATCCGGCGCGCTGCGCGCACGCTCACGCGCACGGCAAAAGCCGTCACGCCCGAGACGCCGAACGGCGCGTGGCTGCGCGACAACCGGGCCCTTGCCCGCGCCGCCGCAAACGACGCCGCAGCCGCGCTGCGCCATGCGCACACACTGCGTGCATCCGGTAAGCAGACCGTGCTGGGTACGTGCTGCACAGGGCTGCTGCGTGCCTGCGGCAACGCGCTCACGCCCAAGGCTGCACAAGCATATCTCGCGGGCTTTCAGGACGTGCTGCCGCTCGAGACGGCGGAGCTTGCGCTGCTCGTGCCGGGGCTGCAGGCGGCAGCAGTCTGTGCGTTGGCGGACACCTATGCGCACGACGGCGCGGCCGCGCCCGCGCTCTTCACGTCGCTGCGTGCGCTCGGCACGGCCGCGTGGGCAGCGCTTGCCGAGCGGTGCGATCGCGTGGGGCGCATCCTCGCGCGCGATCCGGTGGGCGTCTACTCCGCAATGGACGCAGCCACACGCACCCGCTACCGGCAGACCGTGGCGCAGCTTGCGCGGCGCACAGGGCGCTCGGAGATCGACATCGCCGAGGACGTGCTCGCGCGCGCGCAAAGCGGCGAGGGTGCGCGGCGGCACGTGGGCTGGTTTTTGCTGCGCGAGGTGCTCGGCGCACCGGAAAAGCACCGTGACGGCACGTGGTACATCGCAGCCGTCATAGTGGGGACGCTGGCCTTGTCACTGCTGCTGGGCTTTGCGACCGGGAGCGTGTCGGGCGCGGTGCTGCTGCTGATCCCGGTGTCGGAAGCTGTCAAGGGGCTGCTCGACGCGGTGCTGCTGCGCGTGACAAAGCCGCGCTTCGTGCCGCGGCTGGCGCTGCGCCGGGGCATCCCGCCGGAGGGCAGGACCCTGTGCGTGATCGCAGCGCTGCTCACCTGCCCCGGCGATGCGCACACGCTCGCCGCGCGTCTGGAGGAATACGCGCTGTGCAACCGCGACGCAGGCGAGCAGCTCCTGTTCGGGCTGCTGGCAGATCTTCCGGAGGCGGACATGGAGCACGCGCCCATCGACCCCGCCATCCTGCGCGCGGCACGCACGGAGATCGAAGCGCTCAACGCACGCTATGGCGGGCGGTTTTACCTCTTCACGCGCGAGCGGGTGCAGACGCCCGACGGGAAATGGAGCGCGTGGGAGCGAAAGCGCGGTGCGCTGCTCCGGCTCGCGCAGCTTCTGTGCGGGGAGGCGGACGCGATGCACTGTGCCGCCGGGGACGCGGCGGCGCTGCGCGGCACGGTGTACCTGCTGACGCTCGACGCCGACACGCGCCTGACACCGGGCGCTGCACGCGCGCTCGTGGGCGCGATGCTCCATCCGCTCAACCGCCCGGTCGTGGACGCGCGGCGCGGCGTGGTCACGCACGGCTACGGTCTGCTGCACCCGCGCATGGCCACCGAGCTGCAGAGCGCACGCGCGAGCGACTGGGCGCGCGTATTCGCAGGTCCTGGCGGCAGCGACCCCTACGGCGGTGTATGCGGGGAGCTGTATATGGACTGCTTCGACCGCGGCGGCTTTTCGGGCAAGGGCATCCTCGACGTGCGCGCGCTGCTCGCCTGCTGCGGCGGCGATGCCCTGCCCGAGCAGCGCATCCTCAGCCACGACGCGCTCGAGGGCGCCTACCTGCACGGCGGCTTTCTCGGCGATGTGGAGCTCACGGACACCTTCCCCGCCGCGCCGCTTGCATGGGGCGCGCGGGCGCACCGGTGGATCCGCGGCGACTGGCAGAACGCGCCGTGGATCTTCTCCCGGCGCGCACGGGCGCTGCACCCGATCGACCGGTTCCGGCTGGCGGACAGCCTGCGGCGCTCGCTCGTTGCCCCGGCGACATGGGCAGCCATCTTCCTCGGCTGCGTGCTGCGCTGGCCGGGGCTGCGGCTGGCGGCATATGCCGCGCTGCTGGCGCTGGCGCAGGGGCTCATCTTTGCGCTCGGTCACCCGATCGTGCACCCGGCGGACGCGCGCGTGCGCTATCACAGCAGCGTTCTGCCGGGGCTCGCCGCCGCCGTGGTGCAGACGGTGCTGCGGCTGATCCTGCTGCCGTGGGAGGCGGTCCTCAATGCCTCCGCCATCGTGACGGCGCTCTGGCGCATGACGGTCTCGCACCGGGATCTCCTGCAATGGCAGACGGCGGCGCAGCGGGCGGCAAAGCGCGACGGGCTGGGCGCGTATCTGCGCGCGCTCTGGCCGGCAAGTGCGCTCGGGCTGCTCACGGCCGTGCTCACGCCGAGCCCGACGGGGCTGGCCGCCGGCATCGTGTGGACGCTCTCCCCGTTCGTGCTGGCAGCGCTCGGCGCGCCGAATACGGCCGGGGCTGCGCCGCTGCAGCACGCGGCGCAGCGGGAACTGCTGGGCTGGGCAAAGGCGACGTGGCAGTATTTTGAGACGTTCTGCACCGCCGGGGAGCACTACCTGCCGCCGGACAACGTGCAGACCCAGCCGCCGACCGGCACGGCGCACCGCACATCACCGACGAACATGGGCTTTGCGCTCTTGTCCGCGCTCTGCGCACACGCGCTTGGCGTTGACAACGGGCGCGGGTTGACTTTGGCAGAGCAGATGCTCACGACCATGGAGCAGCTCCCGCGCTGGAACGGGCACTTTTACAACTGGTATCACACGTGCACGCTGCGGCCGATGCCGCCGCTGTATGTGTCCACGGTGGACAGCGGCAACTGCGCCGCCGCCCTGCTCGCGGCGGCAAACGCCCTGCGCGGCTGGGGGCAGGACGCGCTTGCGGTGCGGGCGCAGGCGCTGTGCGACGGCATGGACTTTGCCCTGCTCTACGACCCGCAGCGCCGCCTGATGCACATCGGCATCGACACCGGCAGCGGCAAGCGCTCCGAGGGGTATTACGACCTGCTCGAGAGCGAGGCGCGTCTGACGTCATACTTTGCCGTGGCGCGCGGCGACGTGCCGCGTGAGCACTGGCGCGCCCTTTCCCGCGCACAGGTGCAGCACGAGCGCTACCGCGGCTGCGTATCGTGGTCGGGGTCGGTGTTCGAGTATCTGATGCCGGAGCTGTTTTTGCCGCCGCAGCGTGATTCCCTGCTGTGGGAGAGCGCAAAATTCTGTCTGCGCGTACAGCGGCGGCGCGTGCGCACGGGGCAGCCGTGGGGCGTGTCGGAGAGCGCGTACTTTGCGCTCGACAGCGCCCTGAGCTACCGCTACAAGGCGCACGGCTGCGCGGCGCTGGCCATGCAGCCGGACATGGACCGCGAGCTCGTGCTCTCGCCGTACAGCGCCTTTCTCGCACTGGCCGTTGCGCCGCGTGCGGCGGTGCGCGATCTGCGCAGATTCGCTGCGCGCGGTCTGCTGGGGCAATACGGCTTCCGGGAAGCGCTCGACTGCACGCGCGCACGCACGGGCGGCGGCGGGCAGATCGTGCACTGCGTGATGGCGCACCATCAGGGCATGAGCCTGCTGGCAGCGTGCAACGCGCTGTGCGGCGGACAGGTGCAGCGCTGGTTTCTGGCGGACCCCGCCATGCGCGCGCACATGAGCCTGCTGTCCGAGCGCCTGCCGCTTGGCGCACCGGCGCTGCGCCGGCGTCCGGAGACACAGCGCGGAAAGCCGCGCCGCCGCTCGCTGCCGGATCTCACGGTCGAGGGCACGGGCGTGGACGCAGAGTCGCCGCGCTGCACGCTGCTCTCCAACGGCACGTACTGCCTCGCCGTGACCGAGTCCGGGCAGAGCTTTGCACGCTGGCACGCGCTGAGCGTCTGCCGCCGGGGCACACGCAGCGACCCCGCCGCCGCGCCGGTGGTGGCGCTCGAGACCGGCGGCGCGTACACGCCGCTGCTGCCGGGCACGGCCGATGCGGCGCGGTGGCGCTTTACGGTGCGCGCGGCGCAGTTTTCGACGCGCCACGGCAGCGTGACCGCCGTGCAGACCTTCACCGTACCGGAGCGTGTCAACGGCGAAGTGCGTGCGCTGACGCTCTCGTCCCCCGACGGGATCGACGGCACGGTACGGCTCACGTTCGAGGCCGTGCTCGCACCATGGGAGGATTATGTCAACCATCCGGCGTTCGCGCGGCTCGGCTTTCAGAGCGTGCTGCGGCGCAATGCACTGCTGCTGCGCCGGCTCGGGCGCGGCGGGAAGCCGGAGACATGGCTGTGCGCCGCGTGCGACCGACAGGCGGACTTTTACGCCGAAGGGGCGATCCCAGGCTGGCTGCGCGCAGGGTATGTGCAGGTGCGCGTTGCGGTGCACACGCCGCCGGACACGCCGTGGCGCGTGCGCTTTGCGCTCGGTGTGGGCGCGCACGAGGACGATGCGTTCGCGGCGGCACAGCGCGCGCTCGTGCTGCCGCCGGAGTCGGCGGCGGCGCTGCCGGGGACGCTGGCGGCGCAATACGGCATGACGGACGCAGAGCTCGAGGGCGCAATGGCGCACATCTCACCACTGCTGTTTCCGACCGCCGCGCCGGATGCAGCAGCGGAGCAGCTCAAGCGCCCGGCACTCTGGGCACACGGCATCTCCGGCGATCTGCCTGTCTGGTGCGCGCGCCCGGAGGCGCACGTGCTGCGGCAGTGGGCGCTGCTGCGCGCGCTCGGCATCGGGTGCGATCTCGCGCTGTGCACCTCCGACGGCGGAGACTACCTCCAGCCAACGCGCACAAAGGTGCGCGGAGCGCTCGCGGCGCTCGATCTCGCGCACTGTCTGGATGCGCCCGGCGGCGTACACCTCGTGCCGGAGGACGCCTTCGCAGACGTGGCGGCGGCCGCTGCCATCCGTCCCGGCATGGCGCACACGCGCTGCACGCTGCCGCTGCTGCCCCCGCCGGGCGACCGGCGGACAATGCCAACCGGCAGCGACGTGCACTGGGACGCCGACGGCACGGTATCCTTCACCGGACTGCCGCCGCGCGCGTGGAGCAACGTGCTCACGAACGGGCGCTTCGGCTTTCTTGCGACCGACGCGGGCACGGGGCATCTGTGGTACCGCAACGCGCACACCGGGCGCATCAACCGCTGGCTGTGCGACCCGTGGGTGCTGCGCGGCACGGAGACGCTGCGCATGACAACGCGCACGGGCGCGGTATCGCTCTTTAACGACGACGGGCGCGCGCGGGTGGAATACGGCTTCGGCTGGGCGGCGTGGGAGCGCACCGTGGACGGGATGTCCGTGCGCGTGACGGCGTTCGTGCCCGAGGACGCGAACGCGCGCGTGCTGCTCATCGAGTGCGCGGGGCGCGCGCGCATCACATGGCGTACCGACCTCGTCTGTGCCGGGCGCGACGCGGATGCCCCCGCCGTGGTGACAGCGTATTCCGGCGGCGTGTTCACGGCCGAAAACGCGCGCACAGACACGCCCCTGCGCGTCTGCGCGGCGGCGGGTATGCCGCTCACGGGGTGGACGTGCGACCGGTTCTCGTTCCTGCGCGGGCAGATGGACCGGCGCGTGGGCGCAGGGCTGAGCCCCTGCTTTGCGCTCGAGGGCGTCGTCGAGCGGCAGGGCGTGCTCGTGTGCGGGTGCGACACGCGCGCAAACCTCCTGCGTCTGACGCAGCCGGACGAGGCCGTGCGCGCGCTGCACCGTGTGCGTGAGCGGTGGCTGGGCGCGGTGTCGCGCCTGTGGATCACGACGCCGGACGAAGCCATGAACCGCTATCTCGGCGGCTGGGCGGCATATCAGGCACTGTGCTGCCGGCTGATGGCGCGCACGAGCCTGTACCAGAACGGCGGCGCATTCGGCTTCCGCGACCAGCTTCAGGACGCGGTGAATCTGCTGCTGCTCGACAGCAAGCCCGCGCGCGAGCAGATCGGGCGCGCGTGCGCGCACCAGTTTTCCGCCGGGGACGTGTGCCACTGGTGGCACGCGGGTTTCGGGGTCGAGCACGGCGTGCGCACGCGCATCTCGGATGACCTGCTGTGGCTGCCGTGGGCTGTGTGCGAGTATGCGCAAAAGACCGGCGACACGCAGATCCTGAGCGCGGAGTACCCCTTCCTTGCGGGCGAGGAGCTGACGGAGCACGAGCGCGACCGCTACCAGCCGCTCACACCGGGGACGGAGACCGGCACGGTGCTCGAGCACTGCCGCCGCGCCTTTATGCGCGTGCTCGCGCGGGGTGTGGGCGCGCACGGCCTGCTGCACATCGGCACCGGCGACTGGAACGACGCCTTCGACCGTGTGGGCGTGCAGGGGCGCGGCGAGAGCGTATGGCTGACGTGGTTTTTCGCCGTCACGGCGCGGAAATTTGCCGCCCTCATCGGCGGACACGCGGCCGAACAGCTCGCCCTTGCCGCCGACCGCTGCACGCGCGCAGCCGAGGCCGCGTGGGACGGCGCGTGGTATCGCCGCGGCTACTATGACGACGGGCAGCCGCTCGGCTCTGAAAAAAGCGGCGAGTGCCGCATCGACGCGATCGCGCAGGCGTTCGCGGCCTTTGACACGCACGCCGACCCCGCGCACGTGCACTGTGCGCTCACAAGCGCCGTGGAGCAGCTCTTTGACCGGGAGCACAACGTCGTGCGGCTGTTCGACCCGCCCATCACACGGCGCACGCCCGAGACGGGCTACGTGCGCAGCTACGGCGCGGGGCTGCGCGAAAACGGCGGGCAGTACACCCACGGCGCGCTGTGGCTGGCCATGGCGCTGCTGCGCACGGGCCGCACGGACGAGGGCGTGCAGATCCTGCGCGCGGTGCTGCCCGCGGCGCACGACCCGGCGCGCTACGAGGGCGAGCCGTATGTGCTCGCGGCCGACGTCGCCGCCGGGGACAACGCCGGTGCGGCTGGCTGGACGTGGTACACGGGCGCGGCGGGCTGGTATCTGCGCGTCGCGGCGGAGGAGCTGCTGGGGCTGCATCTGCGCGGCGGCGTGCTCTACCCCGAGCCGCAGCTGCCGGCCGGCTGGCCGGAGTGCGCCGTGCGCTGGCGCGACGGCGCCGGGCTGCTGCACACGATCCGCCTGCGGCCGGACGGTGTGACCGTGGACGAAAAGCCCTACGACGGCGGCGGCATCGGCAAAAAACAGCCGAAACCCTATTCCCAAGATAGGTAACACATGATATAATAATGTATTCCGGAAAAACGGAAACACCCATCTGGGAAAGGAGCGCAATTATGCAACGCATCCGCACGGAGATCCTGCCCGGCGTGTGGCTGACCGCCCTGCGCACGGAGAAATTCAAGACCGCGTGGCTGAGCGTGAATCTGCTGACGCAGCTGCGGCGCGAAACGGCCGCCTGCACGGCCGTGCTGCCGTATGTGCTGCGGCGCGGCTGCACGCGCCTGCCCGATCTGGAGGCGATCGCAGCCGAGCTCGACGGGCTCTACGGCGCGCACATCACGCCGGTCGTGCACAAGCTGGGAGAAATACAGGCCGTGGGCTTCGAGGCCGATTTTGCCGACGACGGCGCACTCGGCGAGGAAATCTTTCCCCGGCTTGCCGCCGATGTGGCCGACCTGCTGCTGCACCCGAACACGCGCGGCGGCCTGCTGCGGCCGGACATTGTCGACAGTGAGCGCACGCAGCTGATCGCGCGCATCCGCGCGGCCGTGAACAACAAGCGCAGCTATGCACGCGAGCGCCTGTACACCCATATGTGCTGCTGCGAGGATTTCGCCGTGCCCCGCCTCGGTGAGGAGACGGACGCCGAGCGCATCCACTACCGCAAGCTGACGATGCGCTACCATGACCTGCTCTCGACGAGCCCGGTGGAGATCTTCTACTGCGGCTCCATAGACGGAAAGCGCGTTGCGCGCATCCTCACGGATGTGCTCGCCACGATGCCGCGCGGAGCGCTTGACGAGGACATCGGCACGGACATCCGCATGAACGCGCTCGAGGAACAGCCGCGCTATGTGACCGAGACGCTCCCGGTCGCGCAGGCGCAGCTCGCCGTGGGCTATCGCCTCGGCACATGCATGGAAGACCCCGACCTGCCGGTACTGTTCGTTTTGAACGCGCTCTACGGCGGCTGCGTGACGTCGAAACTGTTTTTGAACCTGCGTGAGCGGCTCAGCCTGTGCTACTCCGTCGGCTCGCAGCTGGACACACACAAGGGGCTGCTGACCGTGACGAGCGGCATCGACGCAAATCATTACGAGCGCGCGCTCACCGAGATCACCGCGCAGCTCGACGCTGTGCGCAGCGGTGACTTTACGGACGAGGAACTGCGCTGCGCCATCCGCAGCGCGGCCGGTGATCTGCGCGCCAGAGCCGACGCACCCGACACGCTGGCGTGGTACTGGCTCAACCGCACGGTACAGGGGCTGGACATTGACCCGCCGGAAATGGCCGCGCTCGTGGAGGAGGTCACGCGCGACGACGTGATGTCCGCTGCCGCCGGCATCGTGTGCGACTGTGTATATCTGCTCAAGGGAACGGAGGCGGCTGCCGATGACAAATGAACGACCCGAAAATGTCTGGGCGGCGACGCTGCCGAACGGCCTGCACGTGCGCGTGCTCTGCAAGCCCGACTTTCAGCGCAGCTACGCCGTGCTTGCGGCCTGCTACGGCGGAGCCGACCGGCGCTTTCGCGTGGACGACACGTGGACGGACACGCCCGCCGGCGTCGCGCACTATCTTGAGCACAAACTCTTCGACATGCCCGACGGCTCGGACGCGCTGACAGCGCTCTGCGGCAACGGCGCCAGCCCGAACGCCTTCACGTCGGCCAACATGACGGCATACTATTTTTCCTGCACGGATCACTTTGAAGAGAACCTGCGCACGCTGCTGCGCTTTGTGTCCACGCCGTATTTCACCGATGCGAGCGTGGCCAAGGAGCAGGGCATCATCGCGCAGGAGATCCGCATGGGGGACGACGACCCCAACCGCGCCGTATGGCGCAACCTCATGCGCTGCCTGATGGCGCGCGACGGCGCGCGCGACGCCGTGGCCGGTACGGTCGAGAGCATCGCGCAGATTACGCCCGAGACGCTCTACACCTGCCACCGTGCGTTTTACGCGCCGTCGAACATGGTGCTGTGCGCGGTGTGTCAGACTGCACCGGAGCGCGTGGCCGCCATCGCCGGGCAGCTGCTGCCGCCGGAGCTTGCCCCCGTCCCGGTCACCGATCACGGCGCGCCGGAGGAAATGACCCCCGCCGAGGTACATATGCGCGTGCAGCTCGCGGTGTCCGCGCCGCAGATGCTGCTGGGTGCGAAGTTCCGTCCGGCGCAAAAGGGCGCCGACCGCCTGCGGCAGGATCTCACGGCCAGGCTCGCCGTGCAGGCCGCCTTCGGCAGATCGAGCCCGTTTTATAACGATCTCTACCGCGCGGGGCTGCTCGGACGCAGCTATTCCTGCGGCGCGCAGTTTTGCGGTCCGGTCGCGCTGGCCGTGCTCGGCGGTGAGAGCAGAGAGCCCGACGCCGTGTACGCGCGCGTCAGGGAGACCGCCGCACGCATCGCGCGCGACGGCTTCGACCCCGACGCCTTCGAGCGGGTACGCCGCGCCATGTACGGCAAGCTGCTGTGCGGTCTGGATCAGTTCCGCAGCGTGTGCATCGACATGGCCGAGGGGCTCTTCGGCGGATATGAGATGATGGACGCATTCCCGCTCCTGCCGGAGATCACGGCGGCGGAATGCGCCGCCTGGCTGACCGAGACGTTTGCACCCGAGCGTCTGGCGCTCTCGGTCGTGACACCGAAAGGAGGTGACGGCGATGCCGACGATGATGCGTGATGCCGCCATCAGCTTTCCCATGCTCGGCGACTGGAGCATCGACCCCAGCGCGTCGTTCACGCTCTTCGGTCACACGTTTTACTGGTACGGCGCGATCATCGCCGTGGGCTTCATCCTGGCGATGCTCTACTGTGCGCGGCACTGCCGCCGCTGCGGCATCGAGCCGGACACGCTCTATGACTTTCTCATCTGGATGATCCCGCTGGCCATCATCGGCGCGCGGCTGTACTACGTCATCTTCCAGTGGAGCGACTACCGCGAGCATCCGCTCAACGCATTCAAGATCTGGGAGGGCGGACTCGCCATCTACGGCGGCGTGATCGCCGGCATCCTGACCGGCATCATCTGGTGCCGGAAGCGAAAGATCCCCTTCGGCGCGATGGCGGACGTCTGCGCCCCCGGTCTGCTCATCGGGCAGTGCATCGGCCGCTGGGGCAACTTCATCAACCGCGAGGCCTTCGGCCGCGAGACGGCGGCCTTCTCCCGCATGGGGCTGACGCTGCCCGGCCAGGAGACCGTGTACGTGCATCCGACGTTCCTGTATGAGAGCCTGTGGAACTTCGCGGGCTTTCTGATGCTGCACTTCTGGTTCCGGAAGCACGAGCGCAGGTTTGACGGCGAGCTCATCCTGCTCTACGCCGTGTGGTACGGCATCGGCCGCGCGCTCATCGAGGGGCTGCGCACCGACAGTCTCTATATCACCGGCACGGGCATCCGTGTCAGCCAGCTGCTGGCCGGTGTGTCGGCGGCGGCCGCCGCCGTCGTGCTCGCGCTGCTCTACACAGGCAAGCTCCGGCATCCGCCGCGCTACGTCGACCGCGAGAGCGGCGAGGCGCAGCAGGATGCCTGACCTTCTCAATATCCTTTCCATTCATACATCAGGAGGTTTTGATCCATGAAAGACTACCGTGATATGCTCAGCAGCCTCAAGGACAAGGTCGTCGACGCGGCCGGCAAGGCCGTCAGCGATGAGATGCGCGACAAGGTCGCCGGCGCCGCACAGGCCGTGGGCGAGCGCGCCAAGTACGCCTCGCGCATGACGCGCCTGACCGTAGACTGCAACGCCGAGCTCGAGCGCGTCAAGCGCACCTACACCGAGATCGGCCGCCTGTACTACGAAAACTACCGCGACACGGCCGACGCCTTCCTCGCCGAACTCTGCCAGCAGGTGACGGACGCCAACGCCCACGTCGCCGAGATGGAGGCGCAAATGGACGAGCTGCGCGCCGCCGCGCGGGAATACCGTCCCGCGCCGGATCTGCACACCATCGACGCGGAGGAGGTCATCGACCCGCAGGACATTGAGGTCGAAGTGATCGAAGAGCCCGCGCCGGAGGAATGAGCGCGGAAGGGCAAAACAGAACAGCCCCCGCTTCCGTCTGGAAGCGGGGGCTGTTCTTATGCTGTTTACCGGTCGCAGTAGGCCATGAGGATGGTCGCGACCTGTGCGCGGCTGGCGTAGCCGTGCGGCGCGAGCAGCACGCCCTCCGGCGTGCCGACGCCGTTGATCAGCCCCTGCTCGACCGCCCACGTGAGCGCAGCATAGGCATAGCCGGAAACCTGCTCCACGTCCGGGAAGTCCCTGAGCACACTGCCGGTCATCGCCGGGCTGCCGGACTGCGTATAGAGGATGAGCGCAAAATCCTGCCGCGTGATCGGTGCCTCGGGGTCAAAGGTCGTCTCCGACGTGCCGGACACGAGGCCCGTGCGATACGCCCAGCGCACTGCCGGATAAAACCACGCGTCGGCGCTGACATCGGTAAACGGCAGCGTGCCCGCAGTCTCCGGACTGCCGGCCGCCGCCCAGAGCAGCTGCACGATCTGCGCGCGCGTGGCGAGCATATCCGGCGAGACGGTGACCTCCGACGTGCCGGACATCAGCCCTGCGGCAATGCAGTAGTCCAGCCCCTCATGCGACCAGATGTCCGACGCGGGCATATCGCGAAAGCGCTGCCCCGGGCACAGCCGGTCGTGAAAATACCGCGTGAGTACCGGCAGGCCGTAGCCGTAGGCATCGTCCCGGCCGGGATCGCCGAGATCATCGGCATAGCGATAGAGCATCTGGCGCACGCCCGCAGCGCTCAGCCCCGGCTGCGCAAGCCGGACGCAGGCCGCTGCCGCCGCGATATGCGGTGCGGCAAACGACGTGCCGCTGCGCACGGACGTGCCGCCACCCGGCGCCGCAACGATGACGCTCGAGCCCGGCGCACACAGGTCCACCGCCGTACCGGAGGAGGAATAGCTGCTGTCAAACGCGCGGCTGCGGTTCACGCCCGAGACCGTGAGCACCGCCTCCTGATTGGCCGGGTAGACGTCGTCGGCATTGCCGGTGGGATTGTTCTGGCTGCGGTTGCCCGCCGCCGCGACCACGACCACACCGGACGCATACGCCTGCGCGAGGACGCTATTTAAAAAGGAATAGCCCTTTTCGATGGCGTTCGTCCAGCCGAGGCTGAGGTTGACGACGGCCGCGCCGTTTTCCAGCGCATACTCGAGCGCCGTGAGCACGCGCGATGCCTTCGACATATTGTTGTCATCATACACGCGCAGCACCATCACGTCCACCGCGTCGGGCGTGAGATCGGCAACGAGCCCAGCCGTGGCCGTGCCGTGACCGTTGATGTCCGTGACGTCTGCCGTGGCGTTGGCGAAGTCATAGCTGGCGGCCAACACGCGGCCCTGAAGCATCGCGTGCGTGCAGTCCGCGCCCGTGTCGATAACGGCGACCGTGACGCTGCTGCCGGCCGGGAGCAGCAGCTGCGCCTGATGGCGCAGCGTCGTAAAGCCCATGGTGCGGCCGCCCCAGGAATAGCTGGGCGTCTCGTCCCAGAGGCCGGACAGCGTCTCCTCCGCCGAGAACGTCTCGTCGAGGAAGCAGTCCGTCACATTGGGATCTGTGCGCAGCTGCGCCAGCGCACGCTGCGCGGTCTGCGCGTCGGAAAATTCAAGCACATATTCCTGCCACGCCGCCAGATGCAGCACGCGCTCGGCACCGTAACCGCCGGCGAGCGTGCCTGCAAAGGCGATCACGCGCGTGGGCCCGGCCGCGGCGCTGCGCGCGCGAAACAGGCCGCGGCGCGGCGACGCCGGTGCCGCCATTGCCTGCGCCAGCTCCAGCGCACTGCCGACCTCGACGGGCTGCGTCTGCAGAGCGGCCGCCGGCAGCGTCAGCGAGCACAAAAGCGCAAGCGCGAGCAGCAGGGTCAAAAACCGTTTTTTCATTTCGCGCCCCCTCACGTCGTGATCGGCACGAACCACAGGTCGCGGTCGACGTGGCCGGTGATGCCGGGAACCGTGCCCCGATAGCTGTACTGCCAGAAGTCGTGCGCATAGTAAAAATCGTCCGCCGTGCCCGGCGCGCTCACCCAGAAGGCGTAGTCCTTGAGCTGCGTGAAGTCGTAGTCATAGTACCCCTGCCAGCGGTTGCCGTAGACGGCGGCGTCGTAGCCCGCGGCCTCGACCGCTGCGCAGAATGCAACGGCACAGGCCGTGACGTCCTCACCGGTCATCTCCGCCGTGCGCACCGTGTCGCCGGATGCGACCGAGCTCGGGTCGATGTTCTCCCAGTCGAACACGAGCGGCATGTCGATTTTGAAATCCTGTGCCGCATCGACCAGCCACTGCGCCTCCTCGGCCGCCTCCTCGGTCGTGATCGCCTGCGAGAAGAAGTACAGCCCCACGCGCAGCCCGGCAGCACGCGCCCCGGCGGCATTCTGGCGGAAGCGGTCGTCCTCGACGATGCCGCCCTTGCCGTAACCGCGGTAGCCCGCGCGGATGAAGGCGAAGTCGATGCCGGAGTCCGCGACGGTCTGCCAGTCGATCTCCTGCTGGAAGGTGGACACGTCGATGCCCTGCAGCGCGCGGTAGGCCGTGCCGGTATAGGTCACGGTGCCGTCGTCGCGGACGGAGAAGTCCCCCGCCGCGATCGCAAATTTGTCCACACCCTTTGCCGGTGTGATCCACGCGGTGGCGATGCCGGTGTTGACCTCGACCTGACCGATGTGCAGGTCGCGCACGGAGCAGCCCGTCAGCGAGCAGAGCAGCAGCGCGCTGAGCACAACAGGCAGCGCGCGGCGCAGCCAATTGCAATTTCCGATATTCTTTCTGTTTCTATCTGTGTGTTTCATGCCGCCAGTATAGCACACCCCGCGCCGGAACGCAATCCGCGCACGGTGCGCGGCTGTCGGGGTCGTAATAATGTGCGAGATAGCCCGCCGTGTACAGGGTCTCGCCCGCCATCTCTTCCAGCCGCGCGATCCGCTCGGAGAGCTCGCGCCGGGCGCGGCCGGAGTGCGGCATCGCCGCCAGCTCCAGCCGCAGTTCGGCCGCACGCGCACGCAGCGCGCAGCCCGTGGCGCGGTATTGCGCCGCAAGTTCCTTCAGTTGCATCCGTTTCCTCCAAAAACATTTGATTTTTCGAAAATTTTTGTTGACAAACATAGTCCGTTTTGCTATGATACATAGGCCGGTGTTGTGCTGGTATAGCTCAGTTGGTAGAGCAGCTGATTTGTAATCAGCAGGTCGGGGGTTCGAGTCCGTCTACCAGCTCCACCTACTGACGAATTGCATATGGGGGAATTCCCGAGTGGCCAAAGGGGACAGACTGTAAATCTGCTGGCAATGCCTTCGATGGTTCGAATCCATCTTCCCCCACCAAAAATACCGATTGTCCTTCTGGACGGTCGGTATTTTTCTTTGCGCGGAAGATGGAGTCGAAGTTTATCCCCGTCAGGGGAAATCCATCTTCCCCCACCAAAATTGACAAGTTTCGAAAGAGACTTGTCGATTTTTACTTTTTCACTCTTCACTCTTCACTCTTCCCTCACTCTCCGCTCTTTCCTTTCGAAACTTGCCGATTCAGGGAATAAATAAAAGTGAATAGTGAATAGGTGCCGCTGTGGCGTATTTCCATAAGTTTCGAAAGAGACTTGTCGATTTTTACTTTTTCACTCTTCACTCTTCACTCTTCCCTCACTCTCCGCTCTTTCCTTTCGAAACTTGCCGATTCAGGGAATAAATAAAAGTGAATAGTGAATAGGTGCCGCTGTGGCGTATTTCCATAAGTTTCGAAAGAGACTTGTCGATTTTTACTTTTTCACTCTTCACTCTTC
>ERZ840096.657-NODE-657-length-46878-cov-7.738996_pt1 | contig 46878 bp, 35 predicted proteins | sample MGYA00519878_ERZ840096 | MGnify/ENA primary metagenome ERZ840096 (study PRJEB31850, sample SAMEA3708865) | human gut metagenome | biome: human gut; feature: human-associated habitat; material: faeces | place: China | collected 2014 ...
CGTTTCGGCTTCATGCACATGCATCCTCCCTTTTTGCTTTCATTATACCATATCGTATAGTGTGCCGCCATAGTCATCGCCGATCACTTCCGCTCCGTTCCACGGCATAGTAGTACCTGGTAGGGAGCGGCTTCGGTGGTGCGTATGTGAGTAAGCGCTGTTGGAGATGCGACAGCGCTCGATGATACAGCAGTCACATAAGAGAATCCGCTCAAAAAGTTTCGATTATTTTTTGAGCGGATTTTTTATCTGCCTACGATATAACACAAAATGTTTTTATCGCATTAAGATACCATTGTCATCTTAAAACAAAATGATGGCAAGCAATTGCATAAAGATGGGGTGCAACTCCCAAAATGAATGTAAAATTCGCATGAAAAGTCAATAAGAGGACGATAAAAAGAAGGAAAATCGTCTTTGGGAGCAAAAAGAGCCGTTTGTGGCATCACTCATTCCATGATTTGACCTTCCTACAACATCAGGTTCTATGCTAAAGACATCTTAGAGCTTAATGCTCATATCATGTTCGAACACGTGATGATTTAGAATGTTGGAGGAAGATGCAACATGAACAAGATCTACAAGGTCATCTACAGTAAAGTAAGGCAATGCTACGTCGTTGTCTCCGAGATCGCCAAGAGCCATGGCCGTCATACAAAGAGCAGCGTGGCCAAGAGCAGTGCCGTGCTGACGGCATCCGTACTGATTGCGCTGGGAGCATTCTCATTTGAGACTGTCATATCACCTACGACAGCAGAGGCTGTTACAAAAACGAGAACAGCTGGGTCTGGCTTTGTCGGTGTCGAGCGCACGGATGGAACATTCGAAGATGCAGATTATGCGAATAATAACGGTCAAGGTGCGCATGGTGATAATTCCATTACAATTGGTTTAAAAGCCGTTGCTAGTGATGGAACCATTACAATTGGCGATCGTGACGCGTCTACATCATTGGGGAGTGTCTATGTTGGTCGTGGCCCAGGAATGCCTACAGGGAAAACTATGCCAGCAACTTCGGATAATGGTTACTGGGCAACATCTGTAGGTTATCAGTCTGACGCTACAGGATATGGTTCTATTGCTATTGGTTCGAATGCAACTGCTAATAATTCATATGATAAGGATTCAACTGGAGATGGAATCACCTTAAGGACAACAAGCGGCGATGGTAAAACAGTTGTCTTAAATGGTAAACCTGATATTCAGCGCGCATCAGTCGCTATTGGCTACGGTGCCAGTGCTGATAATGGCAATATTGCTATCGGCTCTTATTCTGATGCATCCACTGACCTTCGCACGGCTACGACAACTGATGGCAAAGAAATCAAATCCTATTTGACAGATACCAAGGCAGATTCCTATGTATCAGTCGGTAAAACAGGTGCCCTGCGCCGCATTTCCAACGTTGCCGATGGTGCTGCTGATTCTGATGCAGCTACTATTGCACAGTTGAAAAAAGCTGTTGAAGCAACAGATGCCAGCAAAAAGGCAAACATTGACGCAACTAACATTGGCAAAAATTTAAAGTATAAAGCAGATGGTAAGACAGCTGCTGATTCGTCTGATATAACGACTAACGAGGATGCCTGGGGTACGGCTATCGGTACCGGTGAAGTTGCTGATAAAAATGGCCAGCTTGTCACCGGCGGTACGGTATTTAGCGCCCTTCAGCAGCAGACCGATAATTTGAAACCCAATGCAGGCTGGGGAATCAATGTCGCTGATGAAACAGATGAAAACGGCAACGTCACCAAGAAAAATGTTATCAGCCTGAATCGCAATTTGGGGATGAACTATGGGAATAGATATGGCACTGGCAAAGTTACTTTTGAAGCAGACGGAGAAAATTCGCTGATTCTCGGTGGTGGAGCAGGGAATTATAGTTTTGATGAGAAGGATAAAGATGTCACATATGGTGCTCATGCAAAAGATTCTGTCCTTTTAGGTGGCTGGAATAACGATATTGGCAAAGACAGCGAAAGAGCAGTGATAATTGGTGGAGCATGGAATTCAGCTTCTTCTAGTATAGATTCTTCTACTGGGAAAGCAAAAGTACAGGAAACAGGAACAGATGCTATTATCGTTGGCGGATTTAAAAACACAGCAAAAGGCGATGGTGCTGTATTAATGGGCGGCCAATTGAATGAGGCAACGGGCCTTTATTCAACGACAATCGGTGGCTCAAATAATAAAAATGCAGGATCGGAGTCTGCTATTGTAGGAGGCGTCGAAAATGAAATAACGACATACGGGCAAGGAAATAGTATTTTTGGCGGCGGTGGTAACAAAATCACTTTCGGCGCTGGTGCAAGTATTTTAGGTGGCTATGAAAATACAGCAGATATGAAATATGCGACTGTGGTTGGAGGCGGAGTTAATAAATCTTCTGGAGTACTGTCAAGTGTTTTTGGTGGTGCAAATAACCTCTCTAATGCTAATGCTTCTACTGTAGTTGGTGGACAGCTTAATGGAGCCATCGGTGCTGGTTCTGTAGTATCAGGCGGCGGTGCTAATCTGGCTTCGGGTGGATTTTCATACGCCTCTGGAGGTCGTTATAATCATGTGACAGGAGACCTTTCTTCATCACTTGGCGGAATGAATTCTAGCGTCAATGGAATGTATTCGACTGGAGTAGCAGGTGGCTCTACAGGAAAAGATGCCATACTCTCCTTGGCCGCTGGGTATCAGTCTGTAGTAGCTGACAGTGGGATAGAAAAAACTGATTTAAGTGAAGATAACCCTGAAGATGCAGATGAACTTAATAAATATTCAGAAGCTTTGGAGGCATATGGAGAAGGCGATAAAAGTAAGATGGAGTCTCTATCAGGCTATTATGAACTGGATCCAGATAGCAGTATGGGGCATGCCAAAGTTACTCACTATGATAAATTTTCTACAGCATTAGGTTATCAGGCCACTGCTGATGAGCCTGGAACTATTGCTTTTGGTCATGATGCTGGTGATGAATCTGGTTATACTTATGAATGGGAAACTTTGACCGATGAAAACGGCAATCCGAAACAAAATGAGATTGATGGAACGACTAATGATTATACAAAAGCTCCTAAATCAGTGAAAAAGAAAGCACCCTATACATCTGCGTATTATAATCGCCTCGTCAAAGTCGCCGATGGTATTGATGATCACGACGTCGTTGTCATGGAACAGTTGAAGCAGTATGCAGAAAAAGATGCATCCAACATTGGTAACAACATCAAGGTCTATAAGACAGATGCAAATGGCAATGTACAGCTTGATAAGGACAAAAAGCCTATCGAGGACAAGGATGCTACAACAACGGCCCAGAACGGCAGCAAAGACGCCTGGGGTAAGGCTCTTGGTGCAGCTCCATTCACTGCAGGCACTGCCACTACCGTTACAAATGCTTCTACTTCCGACCAGCTGGTAACGGGCAAGACGCTGTACGACTACGATAAGCCGACCGGTTCTACGAATTACGTTAAAGTAAACAACACCACTGGCCAAAACCTTAGTGCTCTTGATGCCCAGGTCAAAGCCAATGCAGATATGCTGAATGATAAGACCCATAACATCAAATACTATTCGGTCAATGATAAAAATAGCATCAACAATAAACCTCTGCCTACCGTAACAAGTCTTGCTAACAATGCAGATAATAAGGGCGCGAAAGGCATGGGCAGCTTGGCATCCGGCTTCAGTACAGAAGCAGATGGCACACTCTCTACGGTTAGCGGCTCTTATTCAGGTGTTATCAATGAAGGATCCGTTCCATATTTGCTTGGCGTTGATATTCGCGGCACCGCTGCTGTATCCTATGGTACAGGCAATATGAATAAGAGTACTGCCCAGTCTGGGACGACCAGCGGCGTAGCCAACAGCCTTATCGGCCAGGTCAACGATGTGACGAATTCCAATGCAGCTATCACCATTGGTGCAGGCAACACAATTTCCAATTCTTATCGCGATGTAACGATAAATCCTTGGAATGTTTGGGCTAACAGACATAATCCAGAAGCACTGAAACAGCTCATGAAGGATGCTGTCAAGGAAAGTGGCGGTCAGGTCATGGTCATGGGTGGCGGCAACAACGTTGAAAGCGCCTATATGACCCAGGTTGTCGGTGTCGGTAATACCGTCAAAGGTAACCAGGTGCAGAATACCAAGAACGAATGGGTTACAGACACCTCAGATACAGCCATCAAAGATTATGATGCTGAAACGTCGTCACAGTACAACTATGTTGATGGCTTCAACAATGAAGTTATTAACGGTAAGCATGATTATGTCATCGGTGCTAACAATAAACTTTCTGGCGACAGCTATGATAATGATAAGGTTCGGCCAATCAAAAGATCCAACAGGTCTAATATTGTCATCGGCGATAACCATACACTGACTAGAGAACAGAATACTGTAATCATTGGTTCTAGTGATACTGAAAATACGCAAACTAAAGCTCGTGATGCGGTCATCATTGGTCATAATGCCAATGCAACCAACGATAAGGAAGATGCCAATGCAGATAATGCAGTTGCCATTGGTCGTTCAGCTAAGGCAACGGGTGGCAATGCCGTAACAATTGGTGTTAACACCTCGGCAGGAGCAGAAAGCATCACTATTGGATCTGAATCCAGTGCCGATCCCGGAAGCAACATTGCCATTGGCAGATCTGTCCAAGTTTATGGATATAAGATTACCAATGCTGTTGCTCTTGGGGTGAACACCAAAGCTCTTGTCTCTGATGGTGTAGCCATTGGCAGCGAGTCTCAGGCAACAGTAAAAGGTAACTCTGCTGAAGGCTATGATCCTGTCACTGGTAAAGATTCGACGGATAAGACAGCCACCTGGAAAGCTACAAAAGCAGCTGTATCCATTGGTAAAGCTGATGGCACAGTAACCCGCCAGATTAACGGCTTAGCTGCCGGTACAAAAGACACCGATGCCGTCAACGTCGCACAGCTGAAGAAACTGGAAGGCATGAAAGCCAATGTCGATGCATCCAACATCGGTAAGAACCTGAAAGGTGCGGATGGCAAGGCTGCATCGACTGAAGAAATCACGGCCAATGAAAATGCTTGGGGTACGGCTATCGGTACCGGTGAAATTGCCAAAGACAACGGCCAGTTAGTAACCGGAAAGACGGTTTATGCATACAATACGCCGGTTGCCGAAGCGGGTAAAAACTTGAATTACGTGTCGGCAGACAAGACGACAGGCCAGAACCTGACAACTCTTGATGAACATGTCAAGACGAATGCGGATGCTATTGGTACGAACACGAAGAACATCACCACGAACACAACGAACATCACCAAGAATGCCGGTGACATCACGAACTTGAAGAATCTGTCCAACATCACGAATGAAGGACGGACAGTGATCAAGAACCTGTCGAAGGATGCCGTCAAGGTTGCGGCTGGTGACCGGATTTCAGTAGCTGAGGATGTTGATTCTGCAACAGGCAACAAGACGTATACTGTTTCGGCGAAGAATGATGGCAAGGTAGCTGCTGGCAACCAGAACCTCGTTTCGGGCGATACGGTCAACACGGCTATCAACAACGCTATCACGAATGCCGGCACAGCAACGGATACGAAGCTGGCAGGCAAGGCCAATGTCGATGCCACCAACATCGGTAAGAACCTGAAAGGTGCGGATGGCAATACTGCATCGGCTGAAGACATCACGGCGAACGAAAAAGCCTGGGGTGCTGCACTTGGTACAGGTGATATCGCTACACCGAAGGATATGTTAGTCACGGATAAGGCAATCCATGATGAACTCCGTCCTACCACCGATGGTACATATGTAAAAGGTTCCCAGACGACCGCTGAAAATCTGTCGAAACTGGATGCACAGGTCAAGACGAATACCGATGGCATTAGCACAAACACGACGAACATCACCAAGAATGCCGGTGACATCACGAAATTGAAGAATCTGTCCAACATCACGAATGAAGGACGGACCGTGATCAAGAACCTGTCGAAGGATGCCGTCAAGGTTACGGCTGGTGACCGGATTTCAGTAGCTGAGGATGTTGATTCTGCAACAGGCAACAAGACGTATACTGTTTCGGCGAAGAATGATGGCAAGGTAGCTGCTGGCAACCAGAACCTCGTTTCGGGCGATACGGTCAACACGGCTATCAACAACGCTATCACGAATGCCGGCACAGCAACGGATACGAAGCTGGCAGGCAAAGCCAACGTTGATGCATCCAACATCGGTGAAAACATGAAGGATGCGAATGGCAACAAGGCATCGGATACTGAAATCAACAAGAACAAGGAATCCTGGGCTTCGGCCATCGGCACGAATACGGTAGCCAAGGACAACAAACAGCTGGTAACCAGCGATGCTGTCGCGACGGCTCTGGAAAAGAAAGCCGATAAGACTTATGTCGATCAGGAACTCAACAAGAAGGCCGATAAGACCTATGTCGATGAACAGCTCGATACGAAGGCCAATAAGTCGGACGTCTACACGAAAGACCAGACCTACAGCAAGTCGGAAGTCGACAGCAAGGTGAGTGATATCACGACGGGCCTTGATGGCAAAGCCGGCAAGGACCTTGACAATATCAGCGACAAGGGCCAGCAGGTTATCCACAACATCGCCAAGGATGCGGTCGAGGTTGTCGATGGTACGAATACGACAGTCACGAAGACCGAAGGTACGAATACCACGCCGACCAAGTACGCTGTCAATGTCGAGGGCAAGGGCAAGGTCGCTTCTGGCGATACGGGACTGATCTCTGGCGACACGCTCTACAAGGAAGTCCATGTCGATACGGATGGCTCCTACATCAAGGGCAGCCAGTCCGTCGGTCAGAACCTGTCCAATTTGGACACGGGCCTCAAGACGACGAGTGACCTCATCCACACGAATGCGAAGGGTGATACGATCCAGATTGGCGGTAATAGCACGGCCACGAAGGTCGATATTAGCGGCAAGGATAAGGACGGCAAGTCCACGGGCCGCGTCATCACGGGTGTTGTGAGCGACGCGAATGACCCGAACAGCGCGGCGAATGTCGGCTATGTCAACGGCATCACGTCGGCCAGCAACGAGCAGATCTACCACGACATGAACATGCAGTACAACCACGTCGAGAACGACATCAGCCGTGCGGCGGCGGGCAGCAATGCTCTGGCGGCACTGCATCCGATGCAGGAGTTCGACCCGGATGACAAGGCACAGTTTGCTCTGGGCTATGGCCATTACCGCAATTCGAATGCGGGTGCGGTCGGCGCATTCTACCAGCCGGATGAGAACAGCATGGTCAACTTCGGTGTTTCGTTCGGCAACGGCGATGCGGGCATCAACGCGGGCGTGACGTTCAAGTTCGGCCCGGGCGGCTCGGGTCATCATGCGCTGACGAAGACGCAGATGGCCAAGGTCATCGACGCGCAGTCGAAGGAGATCGACGAGCTCAAGAAGGACAATGCCGACAAGGATAAGCGCATCGATGCACTCGAGCAGAAGATGACGGAGATCCTTGCCAAGCTCGACAAGAGCAAGGACTGAGGTAGTCCATGAGAAGCAAAAGGGAGGATTCAGGCATGGCAAAGAACATCGCCGCGTGGTCCAAGCGGATGAAAGAACTCCGTGTGGAGAACAACCTGTCGCAGACGGATGTTGCAAAAGTGCTCCACTGCAGTCAGGTTGCCTACGGCATGTACGAGCTCGGCAAACGACGGATCTCGGTCGAGAACCTCGTGAAGCTGGCCAAGTACTACCACGTCTCAATGGATTACCTGGCGGGGCTCTGTGATCAAGCATAGCAAGATAATGCATAGGAAGTGAGAAGGCCGTGTGGGCAGTTGCCTACACGGCCTTTTTGCTGCCCAATTGCATAACAAAATGCTATATGGCACAGTTTTTACACAATCAAGCAGAATATTAGAAAACATTGAACAAGATTTGTGGTAAAATAGGAACAGTGATGATAGCATTGCTGTGTACGACCAAAAGATCAAATGGCCTAATCAAAACAAAATGTATCTTGACCTTTATCCTAAGATAGGGATTATGATAAAACCAAACGTGTATTAGGCGTAAGCTATGCACATGGTTGGCGAGAATCAAGAGGGAGATATTTAAAATAGGAAGGATGGTTTACAATATGGATGTACATACTATAAGTATAAAGAGCACAAATGTGCACGGGGGGTACATCGATATGGAGCAATGTCAATCTGAGAAGAATGGGAAAACGAGGCGCCAGTACCCCAGCATCTGGTCGAGACGGCTGAAGGAATTGCGTGAGCGCAACAACCTCTCTCAGGCGGATGTCGCCAAAGTCCTCCACTGCAGTCAAGTTGCGTATGGCATGTATGAGCTCGGCAAGCGCAAATTGCCCATCGAGCGGCTCATCATGCTTGCGGAGTTCTACCATGTATCGCTGGATTCGCTGACCGGGCTTTCACGGGAATGAAGCAGGCTAAGAAGTCCAGATGATATGACGATGAATAGTGGGGGATACAATCATGAAGAATAATCGATTATCGATCGGCCAGATGGCCGAACTCAACCATACGACGCTGGCGACACTGCGCCTCTACGACGAGAACGGGCTCTTGAAGCCGGTGAACGTCGCCCCGACGAATGGCTACCGCATCTACGATGTCCTGCAGAGCACGGCGTTCCACATCATCCAGCACAACAAGGAGCTGAGCCTGAGCCTCAAGGAGATCAAGGAGGTCCTCGACCGCTCGGACTTTGACTTCCTATCTGCCACGTATCAGCGGAAGCTCGTCGACCTCGATAAAGAGCTCAAGGAAATTCTCTGGAAAAAAGCAGAAATCGAGAAGGTACTCCTATGGATGGATTATTTTCGCCATCTGCCGCCAGCAGGGACGTTCACGATGGAGTACATCCCGAAGTCTTACGTCTATGCGAAGCCTGCCGCGCGGGATTACTTCCAGGAGGACTTCGGCAGCGTCGTCTACGACCTCTCGCATATGGAAGGGGCGCTGCGCCAGAAAGGCGTCCGCGGTATCAATCCCTATGATGCGTTCCTGACCATGAAGCTGGACGACTTCGAGGCGGGACATTATCGGACGGAGCAGCTCGGCGTGAACCTCCCGAAGGAAGCGGTAGCAAAGCTGCATGCTGAAGTCTGGCCGAGCAATATGAGCGCCTGCGTCTACCTCGATGATTTCACGCAGGCCGCCGACTATCTGGACCAGCTGAGGGCATACTGCGAGAAACAGCACTGCACGCCGACCGGCGACGTCACCTGCCAGATCATCGGCGTCATCGACAAACAGGACTTCCGCAAGACCTCTGAGATCCTGCGCCTCCAAGTCCCTGTCAAAGTAGGCGAAAACCCTCATCATTGATGAGCTTTGCCCAGAAAATCGCATAGAATCATCATTCGACAGCATACGACATGCCATAAACGCACGTTGTATGCTGTTTTTTTGCAATAAGAGCATGTAGAAACCGTCCGTTATAAAGCGAAATGATTTTAAATGATGTCTTACAACGATGACTGTAAAACAAAAACGAAATTGACTCTGCCGCCACCATAGGCCATATGATTAGGATATATTTAGAGCGAAATGATATGAAATAATACTTTGAGGAGGATGTACAATGAATCGAATCTATAAGGTTATCTACAACAAAGCACGGCAGTGTTACATCGTCGTATCCGAACTGGCAAAAAGTAACCATAAAAGCAGCCAGCAGGGTGCCGATCACACTAACACCCCAGCCCTAGCCCGCATCATCGCCGTAGCCCTTGCGGCCGGTGCCCTGATCTGGGGCAGCGTGCCGGAAATCAGCTGGGCGGCAGATACCGGACAGGCAGATACCGGACAGAACGCGGCGACCATTCAGGGCGGCATCCATTATTTCAGTGTCAACCCTGAAGGTGGGAACCGCAACAAGAATTATGAGAATGACGGTGCTGTCGGGGACGATTCCCTAGCCGTCGGAGCCGGAGCCCATGCAGACGGGAGAATGGGTGCCACGGCCTTGGGCAACGATGCCGTAGCTAATGGCGAACGGGCCCTGGCCGTAGGCAATGGCTCGAAGGCTACGGGACTGAATACCATCGCCATCGGAACTGGCTCCCAGGGAGAAGCTGACGGTAAAAATGCCATCGCCATTGGTAATCAGAGCCATGCCAAGGGGATGTATACGACGACTGTAGGCGGTTTTTCTGAAGCAACTGCCGAAGGGGCCGTCGCCCTGGGCCAGCAGGCTAAGAGCAAAGGTGCGTACAGTACCAGCATCGGCATCATGGCCAATGGCATGGGTGATGGCGGAACGGCCGCTGACCATTCCACGGCCGTAGGAGCCTATTCTGAATCTTCCGGCCTGGCTTCCGTAGCCTTGGGTGGCTTTAGTAAAGCGACTGATAAGTTTGCTTCTGCCTTGGGTTATGGCAGCAAAGCAGGTCTTAGGGGCACGGCCGTAGGGGCTGCCAGCCAGGTTTCCGCAGAAGGAGGCACGGCAGTAGGTCTCTTGAGCAAAGCTTCCGCTACTGGATCCGTGGCTCTGGGTATGAGTTCTGTAGCCGACCGGGAAGCGGGCTGGCAGGGCTACCATCCAGTATCCGGTCAGATGGTTGATACGTCTCCTGCCTGGCAGTCCTCGTGGGGGGCTATTTCTGTCGGAGCCGGGGCTTCTCAGGATGAAAACAGCAAGCCGATTCCCCAGCAGACCCGGCAGATCATCAACCTGGCCGCCGGTACGGAAGATACGGATGCTGTGAACGTGGCTCAGCTGAAAGCGGCTCAGACGCATTTCTACAGTGTAAATTCTGATGAGACTACAGCAGGCAACTACAACAATGATGGTGCAACCGGCAGAAATGCTCTGGCTGCTGGTGTTTCTGCCATTGCTTCAGGGCAGAATGCGACGGCTGTAGGTACGACGACCCAGGCGCAGGGAGATTATTCGTCTGCTTTCGGCCACGGAGCGATTGCTTTCAAAGCGGATAGTACAGCCATCGGTTCTGGTGCAACAGCTGAAAACGATAGTGCTATTGCAATCGGTGGCCATGCGATGGGACAAGGGTCTGTACAAATCGGCACGGAGTCCACAGCACAGAAAACGAATGCTGTAGCTGTCGGTGGTCATGCAATTGGTGAAAACTCGGTAGAAGTTGGTACTGGCTCTACTGCGCAGGGGAATAGCTCTGTTTCCGTTGGCGGCCATGCGATTGGCAAGAATTCTGTTGCCATCGGCCGTGGAGAGACATCCAGTGCTGGAGAGAATTCTACTGCTATTGGTGGCGGCCATACGATGGGCAACAATAATGTTGCCATTGGCATGGGAACATCAACGAGCGGCTCATACGCGACAACAGTAGGCGGTAGTTCCACTGCAGACTATGCCGTATCGGTTGGTAACAGTGCGAATGCGACAAAGGAACAAGCCGTGGCAATTGGCTATAGCTCGACTGCAACGGGCAAAGCGAGTACGGCAATCAATGCACATACAACGGCAGAAGCTGCAACCGCAGTCGGCGGGGCTAATGCTACGTTTAAGGCAGCAACGGCTATCGGTAATCGGGCTGAAGCTGTTGCTGAGCAGGCAACGGCAATCGGTGACAATACAACAGCCAATGGTACACATGCTACGGCCATTGGTGGGGCGAGTGCTGGTGGCGAGAATTCGACGGCAATCGGCAAGGATTCTACCGTCTCGAAGAAGGGCTCTACCGCAATTGGTGGTGCTCACGTCAATGGCGAGGGTGCTGCTGCTATCGGTACAGGTGCTACAATTAATGGCGATAACGGTGTAGCCGTGGGCACACAGGCAAATGTCAGCAAACAGAGTACAGGTATTGGCTATGGTGTGAAAGCAGCTGAATCGGGAACCTCGATTGGCTATGGAGCCCAATCGAATGTTCAGGCAACAGCTATCGGTATGAATGTCTATGCCAATAAAAACGCTGTTGCTGTCGGTGGCAATGCCTGGGGCGAAAACAGTGTAGCGATTGGTCAGAACTCTGGAACGAATACCTCCGCCGTGGCAATTGGCCAGAATAGCGGTGCTTGGGGCGAAAACAGCGTCGCAATTGGCCAGAATACCAATGCATGGCGTGCTGATTCGATTGTCCTCGGCATGAACTCAAAATCTGCTGGCGGCGAAGGGATACAGGGCTATGATCCTAAGACGGGAACAGCATCAACAGATAATGAGTCAGTTGCTTGGAAGTCCACAAATGCCGCCGTATCGATTGGTCGTGCAGAAGAAAAAGATAAAGACGGCAATGTAACTGCTACGGCAATTACAAGACAGTTATCTAATCTTGCTGCCGGTACGCAAGATACGGATGCTGTCAATGTGGCTCAGTTGAAAGCGGCCCAGACGCATTTCTACAGCGTGAATTCCACAGATGAGACGGCAGGCAACTACAACAACGACGGTGCAACCGGAACGAACGCTCTGGCTGCTGGTGTTGGGGCTTCGGCAACTGGCACGAATTCAGTAGCTGTCGGTACTAAAGCTAAAGCACAGAATGATGCACTGGCCGTCGGTGAAAGCGCAAGTGCTGGCAACACCGGTATTGCCATCGGTATGCATGCAACTGCCGGATACGGACAGAATATGGCTCTGGGCTTTTATGCAAGCGTGGCCAGTGGTGTCACCAATTCCACGGCCCTCGGCTATGGCAGCCAGGTAACGAAGCGGGATATCCTGCAATCGGATGGATCGGACGGTGTTGTCTCTGTCGGCAAATCGGTAGGCCAGTCCGGTGAAAAGGGAATGACGCGTCGCATCATCAATGTCAAAGATGGTGTCAAAGCAACGGATGCAGCTAATGTCAGTCAGCTGACGGAGCTTAAGGAAGGCGAACATATCAGCATTACAGACAGTGCAACACCGAACGAAAAGGGGCAGACCGTCAAGACAATCTCTGTGAAGGTAGATGGTGAGATTAAACCGGGAAACACCGGTATTCTCTCTGGCGGCACGGTCTACAATGAAGTCCATGTCGATCAGGATGGAAACTATATCAAGGCCGATAATACCGTGGCAGGCAATCTGAAGGCACTCGATTCCAAGGTGAAGACCAACGCCGACAATATCGAAAAGAATGGCAAAGCCATCGATCAGAACAAAGCTCGCATCGAAACGAATTCCAATAATATCCAGAAGAACGGCCAGGCCATCGAACAGAACAAGTCTCGCATCGAAACGAATTCCAAGAACATCGAAGTGAACAGCAAGGCCATTGAGCAGAACTCGTCTCGCATCGATACAAATGCCAAGAACATCGAAGCGAACAGCAAGGCCATTGAGCAGAACTCGTCTCGCATCGATACAAATGCCAAGAACATCGAAGCGAACAGCAAGGCCATCGAGCAGAATTCGTCTCGCATCGACACGAATGCCAAGAACATCGAAGCGAACAGCAAGGCCATCGAGCAGAACTCGTCTCGCATTGACACGAACGCCAAGAACATCGAAGCGAACAGCAAGGCCATCGAGCAGAACTCGTCTCGCATCGACACAAATGCAAAGAATATCGAGAAGAACAGCAAGACCATCGAACAGACCTCTGCCCTTGTTCAGACCAATGCGAAAAATATCGAGAAGAACAGCAAGACCATCGAACAGACCTCTGCCCTTGTTCAGACCAATGCGAAAAATATCGAGAAGAATGGTAAGGCCATCGAGCAGAACTCGGCTCGTATCGATACGAACAGCAAGAATATTGGCATCCTGCAGGAGACGAAGGCAGATATAGATCTGTCCAATCTCACCAAGGCCGGTAAAACAGTTGTCAACAATATTGCCAAGGAAGCAGTCAAAGTTGAAGCTGGTTCTGGCAATGTGAGCGTGACGACAAAAGATGAGACGAATGGCCCGATTACGTATACGGTCGATATTGCTAAAGACCTCAATGTCAACAGCGTGACATCAAACACGATCACATCGAATACTGTCACCGCGCAGACTGTTACCTCCGATGCAATTAAGACGAAGAACCTTTCTGTCAGCGAGTCGGCCTCGATTGGCGATGTGACGATCAACAAGGGCAATCAGGGCACGATCGATGGCCTCAAGAACACGGCTTGGGATGCAAAGAACATCACCTCGGGCCGTGCGGCGACGGAGGACCAGGTCAAGGCTGCAACCAAGAATGCCGTCAATTATGATGATGACACCAGCAAGACCATCACGCTCCGCGAGGACACGACTATCAAGAACGTGGCCAATACAGCCATCGAACAGGGCTCCAAGAACGCTGTCAATGCTGGCACGGTCTACAATGAGACGCGCGTCAAGCAGGATGGCAAGTACGTCAAGGCGTCCAATACGGCGGGCGAGAACCTGTCTGTACTGGACAATCAGGTGGCCTCGAATTCGTCGAACATCACGAATCTCAATGGCCGCGTGAATAACCTCGACAGCAAGGTCAACAAGGTCGGTGCCGGTGCCGCGGCTCTGGCGGCGCTGCATCCGCTCGATTTCGATCCGGAAGACAAGTGGGACTTCGCCGTTGGCTACGGCAATTACCGCGATGCGAACAGCGTGGCTGTCGGTGCGTTCTACCGCCCGGATGACGACACGATGTTCAGCGTCGGCACGAACTTCGGCAACGGCGAGAACATGATCAACGCCGGCGTCAGCTTCAAGTTCGGCCCGAAGGGCAAGTCCCAGGTCCGCCCGGGCTCCACGCAGGAAATCACCGAACTGCGCGCAACCGTCGCCCGCCAGGACGACCAGCTCAAGAAGCAGGACAATGAGATCAAGGAGCTCAAGGCAATGGTCCAGCAGCTGATGGCGAAACAGGACAAACAAGCAACAACTAAATAATCTATCTCGTTACTAGTACAGCAAGAGGCATAGGAGTCACGGCTCCTATGCCTCTTGCTTTCTTTACCTTTTTGGAGATGTATTCTCCTTACCGAGAGAATATGCTATAATAAAAAAAATCGGGAGCATTAGATGCTCTCGATGGCCACCAACGGTAGGCGGTTGTCCTCTCTATCCGATTACTTTTCTGTTTGACGATGGAGGGATTTTTGTACGCCCTCCACAGCAGACTGTCGCTTTGCGGCAGATCTCAACTGGAAGGAGGGGATGCGCATGAATGACGGAACGCTTTATGGCATTGTCATGAATGTTCTCGGCTTTGCGATTGCTTGCTTTTCCCTAGGGTATACCCTTGGAAAAGACAGAAGCACAAAAAAATGACCGCCAAGCTCGCAACTACACGGTCATCTTTTTGATCAATAGATGAGGGCAACCGTCTACGGTGGCCTCTTTTTCTATGTTCATTATAGCACGATGATGGCATGTGCGCAAGTTCTACAGCGACCTCTAGCGCTCCTTCGGCAGCGACTGGCACAAGAAATGGCAGGGCAACATCGGCATCAACTGGCAGTTCTGATTGTCGCGCGATAGGCAGTAACACAACCACCGATTCCCTCACAAATACAGCAAGAGGCATAGGAGTCAAGGCTCCTATGCCTCTTGCTTTTTATACAGTTATTGCGCATTGTTGCACGCTGTCAGAATGCCAGACCATTGTCCTTGGCAATCTTGCGGACTTCTTCGAGTGAGAGGTTGGTCGACTCAGTGATGACGCCTACAGGAAGTCCCTTCTTCAAGAGTGACAGCGCAACTTTTATCATGGCATTGCGTTCGCCAAGCAGCTTGCCACGTGCTTCACCACGTGCCTCGCCACGTGCCTCGCCGATAGCGACCCCATCTTCTTTTGCCACCTCTAGTGCACGTTTCTGATCCCATTTGAAGTTGACCATGTCAAACACCTCCCTTTCGTTTTTCTGGAAATAGTCGGCCATCAGATCGTGCGTCTTATCTGAGGCAGTCGATAAATGCTTTGACGGCTGCTGGCAGGTAGCGTTTGGGGCTGGTCAGGGCGTGGAAAATGCGGTGGCTCTCGGGGTGGGAGAGGCGGTAGAAGTGGAGGTGGCTTTCGCTGGTGACGAGGCGGTCGCTCAGGAAGGTGGCGGCGAAGCCGGCTTCGGCGAGGCGGCTGGCGGTGGCCATCTGGGAGAGCTCTATCTTGATGATTGGCTCGATGCCGGCCTCGTGGAAGAAGTGCATGGCGCGGTCGTGCAGGTTGTTGCCGCTGCGCAGCAGGATGAAGGGCTCGGCGGCGAAGTCTTTGAGGTCAACGCTCGGGCAGCCGGGCGCGAGGTGGCGTCTGGCGAGGATGTCGGCGGCGGTCAGGCTGTATTGCGCGCGATGTGCGGGGCGGGTCACATCCTGCGGGACGGCGAGCAGAATGGTGTCGGTGAACACGGGCGTGCTCGTGAAATCCTGGATGACAGCCTCGTCGCAGCTGAAGGTCAGGTCGATCTCGCGCTGCTCGAGCATGCGCGCCATGGCGTGGGAGCTTCCCTCGAGCAGGTTGAGCTTGACTTGCGGGAACCTTCGGTTGAAGCGCGTCAGGACCTCTGGCAGGATGCAGGCGTTGATGAAGTGGCTGCTGCCGATGGTGATGGTCCCCGTGCGCAGCGCGCGGATGTCGTCGAGCTGGTGGCGCAGGTCCTGCTCGAGCGCCCGCGTCTTCTCGATGGTCTGGAGGTAGATGCGCCCGGCGGGCGTCAGGCTGATGGGCCGCGTGCTGCGGTCGAAGAGCGGCATGCCGAGCGAGGCTTCGAGCTTGCCAATCGCGATGCTCAGGGCGGGCTGGGTGATGAAGAGCGCCTGAGCCGCCTTGGAAAAGCTCTTCTGCCGATAGATCTCATAGACGTAGCGCATCTCTTGCTGCATGATGATTCCCTCTTTCTCGATGTATCTGTGTCTATTATTATATCAAATTTATGGAGCTGTAAAATCTATAAATTGGAAGAAATATTGAAGTTGCGGTATGCTATAAGCAACGAAAGCGATACGAGCACGGTCTGGAGAGGAGAGCTAGCATGATCAATGCATTGAAGATGGATGAGCGCGACAATGTCGTGACGTGTGTCAAGGAAGTGAAGCGCGGGGAGGATGTCGTCTATCAGGAGGGCGCATCGGAAATGTCGCTTGTGGCAGAGGAGGCGATTCCCTACTGCCACAAGGTCGCACTCTCTGACCTTGCAGAGGGGACGGAGATCATCAAGTACGGTGAAAGCCTCGGCAAGCTCGTCGCGCCGGTCAAGAAGGGCCACTGGGTCAATGACAAGAACCTCAAGAGCGTGCCGCGCGACTACGAGAGCGAGCTCGCGGGCGATGATTTCGTGATGCAGGCGAAGCAGTCGGCCGGCGCGCCGGACCTCGAGCCGTTCTCGTTCTGGGGCTATCGCCGTGTGGAGGGGCGGCCGGGCATCCGCAACCACGTCCTGATCCTGCCGACGTGCGCCTGCGGCAGTGAGTGCTGCCGCATCGTGGCGAGCCAGGTGCGCGGCGCGGTCAACATCGTCTTCAACACGGGCTGCTCGGATGTGGCGGCCAATACGGCGATGAGTCAGAAGGTGCTGACGGGCTTTGCCTGCAACCCGAATGTCTACGGCGTTGTCATCATCGGCCTCGGCTGTGAGACGGTCCCGCATGCGGCGCTGCGCGAGAAGATCCAGAAGATGACGAGCAAGCCCGTCGTCTCGTTCGGCATCCAGGACGAGGGCGGCACGCTCAAGACCATCGAGAAGGCGGTGCGCGCGGCGCGCGACATGGCACAGCAGGCGGGCATGCAGCAAAAGGAACTCTTCCCTGCTTCGGAACTGCTGCTCGGCATCGAGTGCGGCGGCTCGGATGCGACGTCGGGCATCGCCTGCAATCCGGCCGTCGGCGAGCTCAGCGACATCCTCGTCGACATGGGCGCTTCGGCGATGATGAGCGAGTCCATCGAGTGGATTGGCGGCGAGCACGTCCTCGCGAAGCGCGCGGCGACGCCTGAGATCCAGCGCGAGATCATCCGCGTCTGCGAGGAATATGAGAAGCATCTCGCAGGAGCGGGGCAGGACTGCCGCGCGGGCCAGCCGACGCCGGGCAATAAGGCAGGCGGCCTCTCGACGCTCGATGAGAAGAGCCTCGGCTGCATCCGCAAGGGCGGCACGCGCCCAATCGTGGAGGTCTTGGAGCAGGCCGTACGGCCGACAAAGCGCGGCGCGCTCGTCATGGACACGGCGGGTTACGATATCTCGTCGGTAACGTCGATGGCGGCGGCCGGCTGCCAGGTCATCATCTTCACGACGGGCCGCGGCACGCCGACGGGCAATGCCATCGTGCCGGTGCTCAAGGTCACGGCCAATGAGCGCACCTACCGCTGCATGGAAGACAATATGGACGCCGACCTCAGCGCCATCGTGCGCGGCGAGAAAACGTACCAGCAGATGGGCCGCGAGCTCGTCGACGCGATTGCCGCCACGGCCAACGGCCGCCTGACGAAAGCCGAGGCCTTCGGCTTCTCGGACATCGCCGTCGACCATGTCTGCCGCTACGTCTGAGCACCCCCTAAATTAAGACTGCTATTCATGCTTTTTCCGTATGACAGCCGCTTTGAGATAAGCATTTCTCACAGCGGCTGTCTTTTTGTATAATCAGGATAAGAAGACGGTTTCTCAGATAAAATTGAGGGAAATCCGCTATGATAAAAATATAGAATGGCAGATTGATGCAGTGATGCAATCCAGAAAGAAGGACACGCAGATTATGGATAAGGATAGAGAAAGCAAGAATGAAAGGGCGGCGGGGCCGAAGCTGTCGCGGCGCAAATTCCTCGCCATCTGTGCGGGGGCTGTGGTGCTCGCGGGCGGCGGTTGGGCGTTTTCGCGCACGCAGCTGGCGGACCGGCTGGCGAGCCATGCGCTCGGCGCGGCACAGGGCAAGCCGGTACTGAGTTATCTGCGCCAGGTCATCGCCGCAGACAACGCGCACGCGCGCACGATCATGTGGCAGTCGGATGTGAAGTGGCAGGATGCGGTCGTCGAGTACCGACTCAAGGGCGCGAAGGACATCGCCGCGAGCCCGGCGGAGCGCGAGACGTTCACCGACGACGGTGTCACGGTCGAGCTCTACACGGCAAGGCTCGCGGACCTCGAGGCGGGCGAAGCGTATGAATACCGCATCAAGGCGGACGGCCAGTGCGATGACTGGCACGCATTGCAGACGGACGACGGTGGCGCGTTCTCGGCGCTGATCTTCCCGGACTCGCAGTCGAATGACTACACGGACTGGAAGCACCTCGCGCAGGATGCGGCTGCGCGCAATGAAGGCGCGGATTTCTTCATCAACATGGGCGACCTCGTCGACAACGGCGAGGATCACCGCCAGTGGGATGCGTGGTTTGATGCGGTCGCGGGTATCATCGACCGCATCCCCGTGGCGCCCCTGATGGGCAACCACGAGACCTACAACGAGGACTGGAAGGTCCGCGAGCCGGTCGCCTACCTGCATGAATTCGCCCTGCCCGCAAATGGCAGCGAGGAGTTCGCGGGGCGCTATTACTCGTTCGACTACGGGCCGGCGCACTTCATCGTACTCGACACGCAGACGGACGAGGCAGCCGACTTCCATCAGGGCCTCCTCGAGGCGCAACAGGCTTGGTTCCGCGAGGATGTCAAAAAGACCGACAAGAAGTGGAAGATCGTGCTGATGCACAAGGATCCCTTGCAGTACCGCATCGCGAACCGGCCGGAGCGGCAGGAGGGCTTCTCGGATGAGGGGCGCGCTTGGATGCCGCTGTTCGACGAGGCGGGCATCGATATCGTCTTCTCGGCGCACCTGCACACCTACCGCAATCGCGGCCACATCAAGAATTTCGAGCGCGACGCGAGCGGCCCGCTCTACATCCTGACGGGCGTCGCGGGCAATGTGCGCTATCCGGGGCTCTGGGTCGACCATGCGCTCGACAAGACTGTCGCGCCGCAGCCGGAGACGGACAACTACCTGACGCTCTGCGTCAAGGATGCGGGCGTGGAGATCGCCTGCTTCCTGCCGGACGGCACGGAGATCGACCGCGAGACCCTGCAGAAATAAGGCAAGCCGAAACAAGAGCATCTAATAGCATGTGTGATAAATCCCATATCCACCAGACTGTCTGCATGATAAAATAAAAGTAATATGAGACGGAATGACAGGCAGTGCGAAAGGTGAGGGATAAGATGGAACGCAAACAGATCGTGCACAATGCGTATACGGTAGTCGGACAGCTCTCCAAGGGCTATGATGGCATGATGAAGAACGAGAGCTTGCTTGGCAGGCTGGCCAACCGCTTTTTCTGGCAGCTCAGCGGCTCGCGCTATGAGTCGTTCGTCCGTCAGGCGTTCCAGGGCATCCCGAAGGGTTTCTCGGGCACGCTGCTCGAGGTGCCGGTCGGCACGGGCGTGCTCTCGCTGCCGCATTACCATAGGATGAAGTCGGCGAAGATCGTCTGCCTCGACTACTCGGAGCAGATGCTGCAGCAGGCGATGGAGTCGCCGGCGGCGCGCGGCCTGCATCAGGTGGAGTTCGTGCGCGGCGACGTCGGCAATCTGCAGTACCTTGACGGCTCGTTCGACTGCGTGCTCTCGCTCAACGGGCTGCATGCGTTCCCGAACAAGATGGCTGCATTCCATGAGACGTACCGCGTGCTCAAGAAGGGCGGCACGTTCACGGGCTGCTGCTACATCAAGGGGCAGAACCGCATCACGGACCTCTTCGTGCAGGCGTTCTGCGTGCCAATGGGGTTCTTCACACCGCCGTTCGATACGGCGGCGAGCCTCGAGGAGCGGCTGCGCAGCATGTACCGCGAGGTCAAGGTCACGCGGACGGGGTCGTTTGCGGGATTTGTCTGCAGGAAATGAGTGGGGCTGGAGCGTGGGCGAGGGGATACCTGCCGGCTTCGTCGCTCCGCTAAAATGGTCCCCATGCGGATGCGAGAGGCATTGATGGTTCGCCGCCTGCCGCGGCGCTTTGACATCGCAGAGTCTTGACACGGTCTGCTTGGGGACCAGCCCTGCGGGCAGTCACTGCGCTCCTGCAGGCGGCAGGCATCCCCTCGCCCTGAGCAGTGTTGTACGTTTCTAGTGTAAATAGAACAGGCTTCCATCGTAAGTGATTCGATGGAAGCCTATTTTTTGTGTCTTGTTAGGATTTCGTTGTGAGGGGGAAGGTCAGGGTGAAGGTGGTGCCTTTCTCGAGCTGGCTTGTTACTTCGATGGTGCCGTCGAAGAGTTCGACGAGGAATTTGACAAGGGAGAGGCCGATGCCGTTGCCGCCGGATTTGCGGGCGCGGGCTTTATCGACGCGGTAGAAGCGGTCGAAGATGCGCGGGAGGTCGGCGGGGCCGATGCCGATGCCGTTGTCGGTGACGGTGAGCTCGAGATGGTCGGCGACTTGCCGACTCTTCAGGTGGATGGTGCCGCCCTCTGGGGTGTATTTGATGGCGTTCTCGGTCAGGTTGTAGAGAATCTGCTCGAAGAGCTCGGGGGCGGCGAGGACGTAGAGGGGGATGGGGGCGGGCGCTTCGATGAGGGTCTGCCCCTTGCTCTTTGCCTTGGCCTGCAGCTGCTCGGCGGTCTGGTGCAGGATGGTGTTGACCTCGACGGGGCGGCGCTTGATCTTGGTCTTGCCGTGGGTGCTGTCGAGGCGGGCGAGCTCTAGGAGGCCTTTCATCAGGCTGTTCATGCGCTGGGCCTCGCGGTAGATGATGCCGATGAAGTGGCGGCTGTCCTCGGGGTCTTTGAAGTCGTCGTCTAAAAGGGTCTCGGCGAAGCCGGAGATGGAGGTCAGCGGGGTGGCGAGCTCGTGGGCGGCGTTGCTGACGAACTCGGCCTGGCGCTGGTTGATCTCCTGCAGGAGGGAGATGTCGTGGAAGACGGCGAGCACGAGCTCCGCGGGGCCGTCGTAGAATGGCGCGAGGAAGACCTGGAAGGTCTGCGCGGCACTGCCGTCGTGGATGGTCAGGGTGATGGTCTGGGCCTTGCCCTGGCGGCAGACTTCCTGCGCGGCCTCGGAGAGCTCGGCACTGCCGATGACATGGATGCTGTGGCGGTGCAGGGCGTTGCCCTGCAGATGGAACGTCTCTTCGGCCTGCCGGTTGGTGCCGACGATAAGGCCGCGCTCGTCGATGAGCATGATGGCGTTGTCGGTGTTGTTGAGAATCAAGGTCATCTTCTCGGCTTCGGCCTGCGACTCCTGGATCTTGGCGGAGAGGTTGCGCGTCAGCTGGTTGATGGTCTGGACGAGTGTATCGAACTCATCGCCGCTGTGCCACTGCAGCCGCTTGTGGAGGTTGCCGCTCGCGATCTCCATCGCGTCGAGGCTCAGGCAGCGGATGGGCTGGACCTGTCGGTGTGCGAGCCAGATGGCGATGATGAGCGCGGCGAGCAGGGCGAAGAACAGGGCGGAGAGGATGACGCGCAGGCCCGTGTGGTATGACTGTTCCATCGAGGCGAGCGAGGAGGACGTGCGGATAATGCCGATGAGCTGGCCGCTTCGATAGACCGGCACGGCGACGTACATGAGATTCTCGTGCAGGGTCTCGCTCTGCCGGATGGCGAGGCCGTAGGACTCTGTCATGGCTTGCTGGACTTCCTCGCGGTCGAGGTGATTGCTCATGGATTGATTCGGGTCGGCCGTGTCGGCGAGGACGGTGCCGTCGGCATCGATGACCGTCACGCGCAAGGAGGTCTCCTCATGGATTTCCTGCAGCGTCGTGTGGAGCCCCGCGACGTTTCGGCTGTAGAGTGAATCCTCCAGCGAAGTCTCGATGATCTGGGCGTTGAGGATTAGGGCGTTCTTCTCCTGCTGCATCGTGTAGTCGCGGAAGTAGTTGAGCAGGATGATGCCGAGCAGCGATAGGGAGACGAGCACGACGAGCAGGAAGGAGGTGACGAGGCGCCGCGTGATCTTGGAATGGAACAAGGCGATTCCTCCTCAGTCGATGCGCGTCTGCCAGCCGGGGTCGGCCGCGGCCGCAAAGCAGCGGTCAATCTGCTCGCGGCTCGTCTTCTCTTCGGCGATGTTTTCGGGCAGCTCGTGGCGGGCGAAGTAGCGCGCCTCGGTCGTCTCGATGTTGGGCTGGAAGGTGCCGCCGAGCACGCGGCAGAGCGAGAAGATCTTGATGATGCCGTAGGGGTTGTTCTGGATATTGTGCTTGCGCCAGTCGTCGATGGCGATGACGCGCTCGACGGCGACGTCGAGGCCGGCTTCTTCTTTGGCTTCCTTGATGGTGTTCGAGGCAACCGACTGGTCGACGTCGCACCAGCCGCCCGGCAGGCTCCATTTGCCCGTGCTCTCGTGCACGAGCAGCAGCTTGCCGTCCTGAAAGATAGCCGCGCGCGTGTCGATCTTTGGCGTCTGGTAGCCCTCTTCGTTGCAGAAGAGCTGGCGGACCTTGGCGAGCGGTAGGTCGCTCTGGGCGGCCATCATCTTGGCTGCGATGTCGCGTAGCTCGGCATAGCGCTCGAGGTCGAACCGGTCATGGCCGTAGTGGAGTCCCGCCTGCGCGAGGCTCTGGATCCTCACAATCCAGTCGAGCCACTGCTGCTGGTCTGCCGTCACGACGCGCTCTTCCATCACTTTCGTATTTCTCGTATCCGATGACATGTCGACATCTTCCTTTCGCTCTAGTCCATCTTTATTTCTTTCCTTGTGATATGATTCTAAGTCCTCATTCGACAAAAGTGCATATTTTCCTTCTAATTCTCATTTTTATATGCAAAACGTCTTTTACCAAAGGACATAAGCTGTGCACACCAATAGGACGGTTGACGAAAAACCGCGCTCTTATCGTCGCATCTTCCTTATTGGATAAGGGGTAAATGGTGTTTTACATTCTTGACAGTTCCGGGTGTCTGGCGTAAACTGGATAGGTGCGCATATCCATGTTGAATGGACAGTGACGCGCTGAGAATGCGAATGAGGGGGATTTATATGTCAGATGAAAACAAGTCGCGGCGTCCGTATGCACCACGGATGTCACCTCAGAAAACGTACGAGGAGATCAACTCGTACGTCGTCTTCTGGGGATTATTTTTCTCGGTACTGTTCGCCCTGGCGGTCGGCTATCTCTGCCTGAAGATTGGGCAGACGGTCGATGCCTTTGCGCCGGTGTCGGTACTGGCCATGGGCATGGCGGTGCTCTTCCACCGCAAGAACGCCTTCCCAGAGACGGTCCACATCCAGGCCATCGCGAGTGCGGGCACGAACATCATCGGCGGTGCGATGTTCATCCTGCCGGCGCTCTACATCCTGAACATCGAGGATGTCTCGTTCATCGAGATGGCCATCCCAATCGTGCTCGGCGGTGTGCTCGGCGTCTTCCTTGCGACGGTCTTCCGCCGCTACTTCTGTGAGGAGATGGACGGCGTCTATCCCTTCCCGTCGGGCAGTGCGGCAGCTGAGGTGCTCGAATCGGATGAGGGCACGAAAGCCCATCTGATGCTCCTGAGCGGTGCGGTCGCGCTCGTCTACGACTTCGTGCTCAACTCGCTGGGCTGGTGGCAGGAGCTCTTGACGACGACGACGTTCCACTGGGGCCAGGCGCTCGCGGACAAGTACAAGCTCGTCTTCAGCCTCGATAACGATGCGGCGCTGCTCGGCATCGGCTACTTCACGGGCCTTCGCTACGCGGCCATCATCGCGGCGGGTTCGTTCTTCTCGTGGCTCGTCTGCATCCCGGTCGCCTATTACCTCGGCGGCGACCACACGATGGTCGTCGGCGGCGAGACGATGCTGCTCGCGAATGCGCCGGTCGATGCGGTCTTCTCGCAGTATGTCCGCCACATCGGCATCGGCATGCTCGCCATGTCGGGCATCATCGGCCTTCTCTCAATGTCGGGCGTCGTCGTCCGCGTCGTCAAGCGCGCCATCGCGGACCTCTTCTCGAAGGGCTCGGCTGCTACGGGCACGCTGCTGCGCACGCAACAGGACCTGCCGATGACGCAAATCGTCTTTGGCAGCCTGCTCATGGCCATCCTGTTTGCCGTCTTCTTCCATGTCATGTGTTCGGAGAGCCTGACGCAGACCGTCATCGCGTTCGTCCTCGTCGTGCTCTTTGCCCTGATGCTCTCGGTCGTCGGCATCAGCTCGATCGCCTTCACGGGCAATGAGCCGGTCTCCGGCATGACGATCTTCATGATCATCGTCTCGGCTGTCGTCATGGGCGGCGTCGGCATGTCGGGCAAGACGGGCATCATCGCAATCCTCATGATGGCGGCCTTCCTCTGCGCGACGCTGGCCGTCTCGGGCAACTTCATGTCGGAGCTCAAGGTCGCCTACATCACGGGCGCGACGCCGAAGAAGATGCAGCAGTGGCAGCTCGTCTCCATCGTGCTCGCGGGCATCGTCTCGGTCGGCGTCGTCTTCCTGATGCACTACGCCTACGGCTTCACGGGCGAGGATGCGCTCGCGGCACCGCAGGCCAATGCGATGGCCGCCATCGTCAAGCCGATGATGGACGGCGGCGATGCGCCATGGCCACTCTATATGGCGGGCGCGTTCTTCGCGGTCCTGCTATGGATGATGAAGATCCCGCCGCTTGCCTTTGCGCTCGGCTCGTATCTGCCGATGGGCATCAACACGCCGGTCCTCGTCGGCGGCCTGATCTCGTACTTCGTCTCGCATAGCAGCGATGACGCAAAGGTCAACGCCAAGCGCCTCAGCGAGGGCAATACGGTCGCTTCGGGCTTCGTCGCGGGCGGCGCCATCGGCAGCCTCATCAGCGCGGTCCTGCACATTGCGGGCATCGACTGGTTCGCCAAAGCCTGGGCCGCTTCGCCTGCCGCAACATTCGCAGGCATCGTCGCTTACTTCGTGCTCTGCATCTTCCTCTACGCGATGGCCAAGCACGCAGTCAAGCAGGACTGAATCAAGTCGATAGATATACGATAGACATATAAGGTCAACAAAAGCCAGCCTCGGTGCGTTTTCCGCGCCGCGGGCTGGCTTTTGTGCTATACTGATAGATAGTCTTATTTGGGAAAGGGAAGGGATATTATGAATCACACACGTCGCACGGGTATGATGGCGGCACTGTCGACGTATCTGATCTGGGGTGTTCTGCCGCTTTACTGGAATCTCCTCGCACGGGCGGAGGCCAACGAGATTCTCGCGCACCGCATCATCTGGTCATTTTTCTTCATGGTCGTCGTGCTCATGGTGACAAAGCGCTGGCAGAGCTTCAAAGAGGACTGCCGCGCGCTCTGGCAGAACAAAAAGCGCGGGGCCATCCTGCTCTTGGCGGCTTTCACCATCAGCCTGAACTGGTTGACGTACATCTGGGCGGTCAATCACGGGCATGTCATCGATACGAGCATCGGCTACTACATCAACCCGCTCATGAGCGTGCTGTTTGGCATTGTCTTTTTCCGCGAGCGCATCTCGGGGCTCAAGAAGATCAGCCTCTTGCTCGCGGCCATCGGCATCGTGCTCATGACGTATGAGCTCGGCAAGCTGCCCTGGGTGGCAGTCGTGCTCGCGGTGTCGTTCTCGGTCTACGGCGCGCTCAAGAAGCAGCTGCACCTCAATCCGTTCTCGAGCATCACGCTTGAGACGCTGCTGATGGTGCCGTTTGCCGTGCCGTACATCGGCATGCTCATGATGTCACCCGCGAATCACTTTTCGCTGGCGACGCCGGACCTCGCGCTCTACCTCATGGGGACGGGCGTGGTGACAGCAGTGCCGCTCGTCTTGTTCTCGTACGGAGCGAATCTCCTGCCGCTCAATGTGCTTGGCTTCTTCCAGTATATCAGCCCGACAATCGGCCTGCTGCTCGGGATTTTCTTCTTTCACGAAACGTTCGGGATGGCGCAGATCAGCGCGCTTGGGTTCGTGTGGGCGGCGATTGTGCTGTTTACGGTGGCGGAAAGCCTGCGAGGAAGATGAGGATTGCAAAGGGAGACGGTCAGAAAGGACACTGTCTAACGCTACGCGCAGCAGGCTGAAGCTTCGCTTATAGGCAGTGTCCTTTCTGACCTCGGGCTCGTATGCTTACAGATATGTTTGTGCTGTTGCAAATTGAGGCGGCCAGGAGTTATCCTGCCTAACGTTCCGCGCAGCAGGCTGAAGCTTCACTTATAGACAGGATAACTCCGATCCTCAGGCTTGTGTGTTAGATGGTATTGCAGTACTATAGCAAGATAAGGCGGGAAAGGTGGGACCATGCCTATACGCGCAGCAGGCCGAAGCTGCGCGTATAGGCATGGTCCCACCTTTCCCTTAGTCTCACACGTATTTGAGAAAAGATTGAACAGATAAGAAAGGATAGAATCTGATGGATAAAGAGAAGAATCGGTTGGAGTCGGTCGGGCGGCTTTGTGAGGTTGTGGCGCAGTTAAGGGGGCCGGGGGGATGTCCTTGGGACCGGGTGCAGACGCATGAGAGCTTGAAGTCGGCTTGCATTGAGGAGGCGGCGGAGGTGCTTGGGGGAATTGATATCCTGCGGGAGACGGGCAGGGCGGAGAATCTCAAGGAGGAGCTCGGCGACCTTTTGTTGCAGGTGGTCTTTCATGCGCAGCTGGCGCAGGAGGAAGGGCTCTTTTCGCTGGCGGATGTGGCGGAGGCCGCGGCGGCGAAGATGGTGCGCCGCCATCCGCATGTCTTCCACGAGCCGATGCTCGATGATGCGGGCCGGCCTTTGACGGGCTGGAAGGAGATCAAGGCGCAGGAGAAGAAGGGACGCGAGTGGGAGGAGGACTACCTGCCGCATGCGTTTGAGGAATCGTCTGCTCTGATTGAGCAGGCGAAGAAGCGAAAGGGGATTTGAAGATGATACGTGACATTGTACGCGACACGTTTTTCCTCGCGCAGCCGTCGGTTCCGGCGCAGCGCCGGGATGTGCCGATTGCGGAGGACCTCATCGACACGCTCAAGGCGAATGCCGACCGCTGTGTCGGACTGGCGGCGAACATGATCGGCGAGCGCAAGTGCATCATTGCGATTCGTGTCGGCCATGCTTATCTGGCGATGCTGAATCCGACGGTCGTCCGCCATTCGAAGGAAGTGTACGACGTGAGCGAGGGCTGCCTGTCCCTTGACGGCGAGCGGCCGACACGACGCTATAAGTGGATTGAGGTGGAGTACCGCGACCTCAAGTTCAAGAAGCAGAAGCAGGTCTTCCGCGACTTCCCCGCAGAGATTGTCCAGCATGAGATGGACCACTGCGCGGGGATTCTGATTTAAAAGATACAGAGCGCAGGACAGCCGGGAATGGCTGGGCAACGTTACGCACAGCGGTCTGCTAAACCGATTTTTTGCCATAAAAATATCCTTACAAAAGAGTGAAACGCGCTTCGCTTGAACGACACTCTTTTGTAAGGATTCTAGTCGGCAAAAAATCGGTTCTTTACGCAGACCGCTGAAAGCTCCACTTATGCCCAGCCATTCCCGGCTGTCTTCATCATTTTTGCAGGTTCAGGCAGCTTCTTGTTGACATCGTTGAGAGCGCTGCCCATCCCTTCCGCCGTCCCCTTTTCGCACAACACAAAAGCATCTGTCCATGTACAAGCCTGAGGACAGGAGTTATCCTGCCTATAAGTGAAGCTTCAGCCTGCTGCGCGGAACGTTAGGCAGGATAACTCCTGTCCGTCTCCTTTTAGCTAGCGTAACTTTTATGCAGCCCCGCGATTACTTCGTTCCCTCTACGCAGATCCAGCCGTGCTCGTCTTCGATGTGGACGGTGACGGCGCTAAAGCCTGCGGCGCGGAAGATGATATCGAAGGTCTCTGGCGTCGGGTTGTAGAGGCGGTAGTTCTTGATGTTTTCCTGCACTTCTTCGCTGAGCCCCGGATGGTCGTAGATCTCGGCGATGAGCAGGAAGGTGCCGTCTTTCTTGAGGACGCGGCGGACTTCTTTGAGGTTCTCGGGCGGGTTGGGCCAGAAGTAGAAGCTCTCGACGGTCGTGATCTTGTCGAAGGAGTCGTCAGCGAACGGCAGGGCCTCGACGGAGCCCTCGCGGATGTCCATCTTGCCGGCGGCGATGTCTGCGGCATTCGTCTGGCGCGAGGTTTCGACGGAGGTCTTGGCGTAGTCGACGCCCGTCAGATGGCCATTCTTGATGTGGCCGCTCATGCGCCGCAGGTTCGCGCCGCCGCAGCAGCCGATGTCGAGGACTTCTTCATCACCCTGCCAATGGAAGAAGGAGAGGCCCCAGGCCGTGAGGGCGGCGTGGCTCTCGTTCATGCGCGCGAGCATCTTTTCGCCGGCTTCGCCCGTCGGCTTGGCCGGATTGCCGGCATTCGTGATCTTTTTCTGCTGGATCATCTCGTCATTTGTCATCGTAATCGATTCCTTTCTGTCTATCTTGCGATCTTGCTGTCATGCGCTTTTTCTATCTTATTGTAACGGATGGCGGGCGCAAAGGCAAACTGCTGGCATGACCTGTTCCATCTTGATTCTTGATTTCGGAGCGGTTTCTTGCTATGCTGAGAATATACGAATTTTGTGATTTTGTCAGTAAGAGAGTGGGGGAATCCTTATGGCAGTAACGTACAGATGGGCCACGCTTGGCTGTGGTGTCATCGGCCATCAGCTTGCGGAGGCGATGCAGAAGCTCGGCGGCAATCTCTACGCCGTCGGCAACCGCACGCACGAGAAGGCCGTGAAGTTTGCGGAGCAGTACGGCGTCGGCAAGGTCTATGATAAGCCGGAAGATATGTTTGCGGACCCGGATGTCGACATCATCTACATCTCGACGCCGCACAACACGCATATCAAGTACCTGCGCCAAGCATTGGCCGCGGGCAAGCATGTGCTCTGCGAGAAGTCCATCACGCTCAACTACTACGAGCTCGAAGAGGCCGTCAAGCTCGCGATGGAGCATCATGTCGTGCTCGCGGAGGCGCAGACGATCTACCACATGCCGATCTACCGCGCGCTGCGCGAGCGCATCGAGCGCGGTGACTTTGGCCCACTGCGCCTCATCACGATGAACTTCGGCAGTTACAAGCCCTACGACATGAAGAACCGCTTCTTTAACCGCAATCTCGCGGGCGGTGCGATGCTCGACATCGGCGTCTACGCGCTGTCCTTCGTGCGCTGGTTCATGAGCTCCTGCCCGCAGGAAATCGCCTCGCAGGTCCTCTACGCGCCGACCGGCGTCGATGAGCAGGCCAGCATGCTTCTGAAGAACGAGCAGGGCGAGATGGCAACCGTCATGCTCTCGCTGCACGCCAAGCAGCCGAAGCGCGGCATGATTTCTTTTGACAAGGCCTACATCGAGCTCATGGAGTACCCGCGCGGCGACAAGGCCGTCATCACCTGGACCGAGGACGGCCACAAGGAAGAAATCGTCTCCGGCGAGACGGCTGACGCCCTCTGCTATGAGATTGAAGACATGGAGCGCACCGTCACCGGCAGTGAGGACTTCATGCACCTTGACTACACCGTCGACGTCATGGCCCTGATGACCAAAGTCCGCAGGGACTGGGGCATGCGCTATCCAGAGGAAGAGTGAACAGTATACACAATAAAAAGAAAAAGGCCCAGCCAAATGGCCAGGCCTTCCGCTCAGGTTGCGATCCTAAGCATTTGTGCTGTTGCTGCGTCAGTGCCTGTCCAGCCACCTGCAGATGTAGTAGCTGATTACACCTGCTATGACAGACACAAAGAGGTTGCTGACAGTTAAAGCGAAGTTGTAAAATAATATAAATAATCTTGCTTAAAAGACAATTTATTGATAAAATAGTATTGAGGTGATACCATTGAAATACTATACCATCAATAAATTTGCTAAAATCATCGGGGTCACCCCACAAACACTCAGAAACGGGGATAGAAGTGGCAGGCTGCATCCTCATCATACTTCGACGAATGGCTACCGCTACTATTCAGAAGAACAATTATGTGCTGTGACAGGGATTCAGTTCGCACCCAGAAAAGTCATCGGATATTGCAGGGTATCAAGCCGCAAGCAAAAGGATGATCTTGAACGACAAGTAGAGAATTTGAGAACCTACCTGTACGCGTAAGGAAATCCGTTTGAAATCATCACAGATATCGGAAAAGCGAGCAACAGGAACTGGTTGAAGATCTGGTGCAAATCATCACGGTATTCAGTTGCAAGCTTCAGGGAAAACGAGCGCATCAGGCAAAGAAGATGATTCGAGAGTTGGCAGGAGATGATTCAGATGATAAAGTCAATCCGAGTACAGCTGTTGCCGAACAACAAACAGAAGACTAAACTATTCCAATTTGCGGGTGCTGCAAGATATGCTTACAATTGGGCATTGAACAAGCAGATGGATAATTTCCGTGAAGGACACAAAATCCAGACGGATAATGATCTTCGTAAGGAATTCACGATTCTGCGCCATTCAGAGGGAAGTGAATGGCTGCAGGATGTGTCGAACAATGTCACAAAGCAGGCCATCAAAGATTTGTGCATCGCCTACAAGAATTTCTTTCGCAAGCAGAAACAGCCCGGCTACATCAAGTATTCTTCAAAGAAAATTGCTCATTATAACCGCATTGGCAAGAACTTGACCATCTATGACATGAACAGCCATCCTAAGTTCAGGAGCAAGAAGAACGGGGATTTCCGTTTCTATCAGGACAATGTCAAGATTCAGTTCACAGGGACACATGTCAAGCTGGAAAGTCTTGCAGGAAGCAGGCGGAAGAACCGTCAGCGGCTCAACTGGATCCGGCTTGCTGAGAAGAATAGGATTCCTGTCCGAGCGAAATACACGAACCCGCGGATTGCGTTTGACGGTGAGCGCTGGTGGCTCTCAGTAGGGATACAGACGGCCCGGAAACTGAAACCTTTGCGCGGACTATTGTTTGTTTGCAAGAAACGGCGATATACTCGCTCAGAAGGAATTGGCATTGATTTAGGCATCAAGGACTTGGCGGTACTCTCTGACGCCACTAAAGTCAGGAATATCAACAAGGCCCGTGCAATAAGAATACTCAAGAAGAAAAGACGCAGGTTGCAGCGTCAGGTATCTCGAAAATACCAGATGAATAAGAAAGGAGAATGTTACTGCAAAACGAGCAACCTTATAAAAAGTGAAAAACGGCTTTTACGGATTAATCACAGACTGGCAAATATTCGCCAGAATCATGTTCATCAGGCTACGTCGGCAATCATAAAGCGAAAACCAAGCTTTATATGTATCGAAGAATTGAATCTTCGTGGCATGATGAAGAATCGATATTTATCCGAGAAAATCCAGGAACAGAATCTTTATGAATTCCGCAGGCAGATTGAATACAAGGCACGCTGGGCAAAGATACCAGTTGTCATAGCAGACAGGTGGTATCCGAGTTCCAAAACTTGTGTTATCTGCGGTCATGTGAAGAAAGACCTGAACCTGTCGGAGAGGACGTATGTCTGTCCTGCATGTGGCAATGTAATCGATCGTGACTTCCAAGCAGCACTGAACCTCAAATATTACGGGGAAGCAGAGCAAATGAAATCTGCTAGCTGATAGAAAGAAGTCCATGTAGATATGTACCGATTCGTTAGTCGGGAACAGACTTGCTTCCTTGCGAGAGTAAGGAGTGTAATGTCAAAGCCTCCGGAGCATTATATCAAACGCAAGTAGCTTGTCCTTCTGGATGGCAAAAACGGATGTGATGAACGAGGAACGAAACATAAAAGTCAGTTTTTCATCAACGAAATATGGCTTTTTATAAGTTTTCAGTAACGGAACACTTCGGTGGCCAGATCACCATCACAGATCGCGTCGTCAATTATCCGGGCATTGCGTCCATCAGTGGAGCGGCCCTGACTGAGAACATGCGCCAGCAAGCCGAAGCTTTTGGCGCAGAATTCAAGATAGCTGAGGTCACTGCTCTCGACATGAGCGGCGACATCAAGACCTTGCACACCACGCAGGGCATCCTCTCTTGCTTCGGCGTTGCCTACTGTGCGACGTGTGATGGGGAATTCTTCCGGGGCAAACAGGTCTTTGTCGTCGGTGGCGGCTATGCAGCAGCCGAGGAGAGCGTGTTCCTGACGAAGTACGCATCCCATGTCACCTGCCTGGTGCGCGGCGATGATTTCAGCTGTGCCAAGGCTACGGCTGATGAAGCGCGCAACCATCCGGACATCACTGTGCGGACGCACACCGTCGTGGAGTCCATTGAGGGAGATACCCTGTTGCGCCGCCTGACCTGCCGGGATACTGAGACCGGGGAAACTAAGACGTATGATGCAGGGGAAGACACGTTTGGCGTCTTCGTCTTTGCTGGCTATGAGCCGGCGACAGAACTAATCCGGGGCATTGCCGAACTCGATCCGAAGGGGTATGTGATCACGGATGCGTCGATGACACTTCCTTCGTGTTGGGCCTCTACAATGCGGCAGGGCCGGGACAGGCCTTGGACGAATCACTGCGCCAGCGTCTGCTCGACTGGGATACGCCTTGTCATCTGCGCATCTTCGTCAGCCTGTCCTGCACGCTCTGTCCAGAGCTCGTCACAGCGGCTCAGCGCCTTGCGACCCTGAATCCCAGAATCACGACGGATGTCTATGACCTCAACCTCTATCCCTCACTGCGTGAGGCGTATCAGGTCATGAGCGTACCGTGCTTTCTCATCAATGAGGACGGCCCTCACTTCGGCAAGAAGACGGCTGCCCAGCTGCTCGACCTGATGGAAGCGGCTCGAACCTGAGAGCGATGTTCTTCTTCTGATTGATGTCCATTCAAGAACGAGAGGCTTCCTGTCCTTCCGACTGTGTCGGAGGCAGGAAGCCTCTTGCTTTATGATAGGAATAACATTTGACAAGGCAGCAGGCCCCGTTATGCGCACCTGGTGGACGGCACGATACTGGAAAACGCGTACTCGTATTCAGCTCAAGGTGATGACCTTGCCTCCGCTTGCCTCGTAGAGGCGATGGGAGATGGAGAGGACGGCGCGGTCTTTGGAGGCGGCCTGAAGGGCGCGGATGATCTGGCGCTCGGTCAGGGCATCGAGATTGGCGGTGATCTCGTCGAGCAGCAGCAGGCGGGGATTCAGCGCGATGGCGCGCGCGATGCCGAGCAGCTGGCGCTGTCCCTGCGAGAAGAGTGCTGGGCAAAATGGCGTCGCGAGCCCCTGCGGCAGCTGCGCGCAGACCTCTGCCATGCCGGTGAGCGCCAGCGCCTCTTGGACGGCAGCCTCCGTGACGCGCGCATCGCGCAGCGTAATCTGGTCCCGCACGCTGCCGTCGATGGCCGTGAATTCCTGCTCGACGCAGCAGCAGAGTGGACGCCTCTTTTCAGCGGGGATGGCGCGCGGGTCGAGCCCGCAGATGCGGATGTTGCCGGTCCGCGGCGCGTAGAGGCCGAGAATCAGCTTGAAGAGCGTCGTCTTGCCGACGCCCGTGCGGCCGGCCAGCGTGACGGTCTCGCCTTCGCGCACGGTCAGGGAAAAATCGCGAAAGAGGGAGGGCCCCTTGCCGTAGCCGAAGGAGACATGCTCTATGACGAGCGGCAGCTGCTGCTCAGCCGGTGATGGGCTTGCGGCGGCAGGCGGCAGGCTCTCGAGCGGCGCGGCAAAGAACTCCCGCAGCCGGTCGATGCCAGCAATGGCAGACTGGATGTTCTGGATCTCCATGCCGATGCTCTCGAGCGGGGTGAAGATGCGGCGCACGTAGGCAATCAGGGCGACGACACTGCCGACTGTCATGCCAAATAAAGCCTGCATGGCACTGCTGCTGACGGAGAGCGCCATCATGAGGCAGATGATGGCCGTGCAGCTGCAGATGATGATGGGCGAGTAGATGGAGTCGCAGAAGTTGCTGCGCTCCATGGCGGCGAAGCTCTGCTTCAGGGAGACGCGGCAGCGCTCTGCCATGTAGCGCTCCTGTTGGCAGAGGTGGATGGTGCGGATGTTGTCAACCGTCTCAGGAATCAGGGCGCTCGTCTTTGCGATGGCTGCGCGGTTGTCGAGCTGGGCTTGGCGCATGCGCCGCTGGAAGTAGCGCGTCAGCAGGAAGAGCAGTGGCAGAGCGATGACGAGCAGGATGCCGAGTCCGCCGCTGATCTGGCTGACGACGGCGAGGATGGCCAGGATTGTGCAGGCGTCGGCAATCATGCTGACGACGCCGGAGTCGAACAGGCTCTCGAGCGTATCGACATCGTTGATGAAGCGCGAGGAAAGCGCGCCGGACTCGTGCTGCACAAAGAAATCAGCGGGCAGGCGCGAGAGCCGCTGGCACATGGCGGAGCGCAGGCCGTGCGTGATCTTCTGCCCGAGAACGGTGATGCCGGTCTCTTTCAGCGTATCGACGAGGCCGCCGGCCGCGCAGAGCGCGAAGTAGAGCAATGCAGCCAAGAGCAGCGTCTCCTCGGCAATCGTGCCGTCGGCCAGATGGTCGACGAGGTACTGGAGAACGAGCGGCGGTGTGACATTCACGGCGATATCGTCCGCGATGACGAGCAGCAGCGCGACGAACAGCAGCGCATAGCGGCGCAGGATGGCGAGCCAGACATCACGCATGGGAATCCGCCTCCTTTCCAAGAGAAGCGCGTCCAAGGGAAGCGAACGGCGACAGGGATTTTGTCGGGCTCTGCGGCACTTGCAGGTCGTAGAGCCGCCGGTACGCGTCACACTGCTCGTACAGAGCGGCATGATCGGCGACCCTGACCGCGCCGTCCGGCTGCATCCAGATGACCTGATCGAGCTGTGGGAAGACCGTGAGGCGGTGCGAGATCAGCAGGATGATGCGCCCGTTTGAGCTTTGCCGCAAGTGCTGCAGGATGCGGGCCTCGGTCTTCTGGTCGACGGAGGCGAAGGGGTCGTCGAGGACGAGGACGGGGCAGCCGCCAAAGAGCGCACGTGCCAGTGCGACGCGCGCCTGCTGGCCGCCCGAGAGGCGCAGGCCACCGGGACCGATGCGCGTTGCGGGGCCGTCAGGCAGGTCGTCCTCATCGAGGCAGACCGCCTGCCAGACCGCGCGGAAATCATCCGGCCTGTCGGTGCAGCCGAACTGGATGTTTTCGGCAATCGTGCCGGAGAACAGCTCAGGACTGTGGCCGCTGTAGCCGATGATGCCGACGGGGGAGCCGTGGCCATTGCCGAGCTCCTGGCTGCCGAAACAGATAATGCCCTCATGCGGGCTCTCACAGAGAAACGCGCGGCCGAGCGTCGACTTGCCGCAGGCGACGGGACCCGTGATGCCGATGATCTCGCTGGGCCTTGCCGTGAAGGAAAGGCCGTGGAAAACAGGTTTCTCCGTGTCGGGATAGGTGAAGGCAAGACCCTGCACGGTCAGCACATCAGCAGGAAGTGGCTGTTGTGGCTCAGTCAGCGGCGCGCTTTCCTGCAGCTGCGGACGGATGCGCTGCCAGGAAACCTGCGCCTTCTGGACGGCATTGAAGAGCTTGGCCGCATGTGAGGACTTGACGGCCAGCTTGAGGAAACAGGCGAGGTAGGTGGAGAAGGCGGCGATATCCCAGGATGCCATGCCGCTGCCGAGCACATTCCTGCCGCCTTTGTAGAGGATCACGACCGTGCCGCAGAGCGCGATGCTGCGGTAGAGCGGCTGCAGGGCGTTCTCGAAGAGATTCGAGCGGATCCGCTTCTTCTCGTAGTCGGTCAGCAGCGTTTCGTAATGCGCATCCTCTGATGCCTCCACGCCGTAGATGCGATACGTCATGGCGTGCCTGAGACGGTCGAGCGTGCCGTCAGTCAGGGCGCCGCTGCTCTCCTTGCTCTGTGCCGCCGCGCGCGCGACATGGCGGCGCAGGCGGTCGGCGAGCAGGTAGGCGAGCGGCGGGAAGAGCAGGACGAGCACGGTCAGATGCCAGTCGTAGTAGAGCAGCATGGCGATGTAGGCCACCATGACGACGCCGGTGTCGAAGAGCTCCGTCGTGAACTTCCGCATGCCCTCGACACAGGCATCGATGTCGGCGATGACCTTCGTCATGAGACTGCCGGTATCCTGGCGTGCAATCGCCGCCTTCGTCATCTGGACGAGATTCTGGTAGAGCCGCGCGCGCATGGTCAGGCTGACATGGTTGGCAAACTTGCGCACGTAGAGGCGCTTTATGTAGCGGGCGCCCTGCACACAGAGGATTGTCGCCAGATAGCACAGGCAGAGCCGGTACATGTCCGACGCCGACTGTTCACCCTGCACGATGTCGTAGAGACACTGCGCCAACTGGCCGTCGAACCAAGGGCCGGCCAGCATGCCGACATTGTAGATGAGCCCGCTGACCGTGACGATGCCCAGCATCTTCCGCTCCTGCCAGAAATACGAGCCGAGCTCCTTCCAATGCTGCGTTTGCTGTTGGGATTGCAATGTGATCACCTTCCCGATATGCATGTATTTGTCAAAATTTTATTACTCTTCCATTATACCACTGGATACCATAGGAATACTAGGTGAATAGCAAGACGGTACTGCCGTAAGATAGACTGGCTTTGTCAGGAAGTTCAGGTTATAATGAGATTATCATTTATTCATCCGCATAGGCTCGTATATCCTAGAAGAAGCCGCTGCGGCACCATGCTATCAGGAGGCGATGCAGGATTGTAAATCCGTCGCCATAATCAAGTAGGCAAGTAGAGTAGCTCATCACAATGATGCAAGGAGGAACTGAAATGGATCGTTTAGAAGAAATCCTGGCTGCCAACAAGGAATTTGTGGCACATGGCAAGCATGACTACACAGAAGAAGATATCGCTGCAAGCAAGCTGCCGAAGAAGAAAATGGCTATTTTTACCTGCATGGACACGAGGTTGACGGAAATCCTTGAGCCGGCCATGGGCATCCAGCGCGGCGATGCCAAGATCATCCGCACGGTCGGCAACTACCTCACGGGTGAATTTGACGCGGTCATTCGCAGCCTGATGGTGGCTATCTATGAACTGGGCGTCGAAGAGATCTTTGTCGTCGGGCATTACGAATGTGGCATGGCCAAGACCACGGCAGACAGTCTCGCCGCTGCCATGCGTGCGCATGGTGTAAATGAACACGCCATTGCCAAAATTCATGGAGAACTCGAGGATTGGGCCAACGCTTTCCGTGATCCTGTCGAAAATGTCAAAGATGCTGTGGCCAAGATTACTAGCAATCCTTATATTCCGAAGAACATCAAGGTACACGGCCTGATGATCCATCCTCGGACAGGGAAGCTCGATGTCATTCAGACTGCATCCGACAATCCCAATTTGAGGATGATGGCAGATTAACAATTCTATTCCATAAAGTATACAGACATAAAAAAGGAGGACGGAAATCCGTCCTCCTTTTTGTGTGGGCCTTGAGCCTTGCAGATTCATTCTCAAAGAAAGAGTCAGGCCTCCGTTTTTTCATGGAGATGATGGTTCTGCGTTTCTTTCATGAGCAATGCTACGATGAAAAGGCAGAATTCAAATGCTACGACGATGATGTCGAGAGCAGCCACATGACCGAGGGTCGTCGTCAAGAAGCCCATGAGCGGGCCGGAGAAAAACGAGAGGAAATAACTCGATGCGCCGACAATGCCGGTAGCTAGACCAATCTGGCTCGTGCTGACACCGTCTTGGGCAATCGTGTAGCCAAGCACATAGATGGCATGGAGACCAATGCCCATGAGTCCACCGACAATGTAGAGGATGATGGATGTCTGCGGGATGACATGGAAAATCAGGAATGCGCAGAGAGCGTTGAGCCCTGAGAGGAAGATGATAGTCGGCTTGCGGCCAAAGCGGTCAGCAAAGAAGCCGAGCACAACACCGCTGAGTCCACCGATCCCGTAGATAGCACCGAAGAAGGAACCGGCTTCCGTGGGGCTGAAGCCCTTGTAGGTCATGAAGAGGTACGGGCCCATCGAAGCGAAGCCCCAGTACGGGATGATGTTGAGAATCTGGATGAGGACACCGAGCCAGACAACTTTATTGAAGCCGACCGTGCGAACTGCCTCGACGAGATGAATGCGTTTGATGGCCGTCGAAGTGTCAGTGTATTTCTTCTTGAAGCCGAAAATCAGCAGCAGGCCGAAGATGACCGTAACAAAGCCCATATGCGTCAGGCCAATGCTCCAGTCTCCTGTGCGTTCCAAGCTCCATCCATAATAAGTCGGGCCGACATAAGCACCGATGGAGTAGAACGTCATCATGAGTCCGTTGAGCATAGCGCGCGCAGCTGGGAAGATCGAGCCGGCCACCGAGTACATGACGATGTTCCAGCATCCTTCGAAGATACCAAAGCAGACACGCCAGAAAGCCGCTCCGACGAAGCTAGCTGAGGTCGTGACACAGGCCGTCATACAGCCAAGGCCGACCATGCCGAAGATTAACATGCGCTTGCGGCCGAAACGGTCAGCCAGATAACCTGCGGGGATATCGATGAGTGCCTGTCCAAGGGTAAAGATCGTGCCAATCGTGCCGAGCTGTACAGCAGTCAGCGACAGCGAGGCAGCAACTGCCTTGAGGCCAACGCCGAAGGATAGACGGTTGGCCGAGTAAAAAGCATAGCCGAGCGCCAGCAGGAACAGCTGGAACCAGAGGATCTTTGGTATCTTGAGAGGGTTCTTTTGCTCCATAATACATGCGTCCTTTCTAGATGGATAAATGAATATAAGAAATGATGAAAGTGATGTGAGATTGTTTTGTATTATAACACTTACAGTAGAAATGTAAACACCAAATCACAAGAAAATACATTGTTGTTTTAGGAATAGACAAATCAGGAGGAATATTGAATAAGTCTGATGAAAACATACAAAAGAACAATAAAATAGCAAGAGGCTAACCGATTCGAGAATATAGCCGTTGTCATAAGGTTTCGTCGTCAGTCACACAAAATTAGTCAAATAGAATACTATAAGAACACACGCCATGCTGAACCATACTTTCAACTTCCTATATATTACTTCCGATAAGTATAAAGTATCAGAAAAGCCTTATACCATAAGGCTTTCAAGGTTTCATCCGTTTATTTTTCCGCTCAATTATCTATTTTGTCGGAAGAAATGCCCGCGAGCCCTTGCCACGACTGGGTTTACAGGGTATCGATTTTCCGCAAGCCTACCGTTTCTCCTAAGAATGAGCGGAAAGAGCTGCCATAAAGCAGTCAAGTGCGCTTATCTGTGCCAACCATAACATCATACCAGGTAAAAAAGAACCTCCAGACTATGCTCGTATCTGGAGGTTTTTGCATATCATCCAGCTCGGCGAAAGAGCGGATGATTCAAAGTATCTGATTCAGTTTTTCTTTTGCAGCCTTCTGACGTTTTGCCGTCATGTGGCTGTATGTTGTAGAGGTCGTGACAGGGGAGCTGTGTCCCAGTCTCTTGGATACGAAATCGAGATCAAACCCAGCTTCCAGCATCCTCGTTGCGTGCGTATGACGCAGCGTATGGAAAGAACCGTTCAGCTTGTTTTCCTGACACCACAGATTGAACCAACGGACATTCGCGCTCGTTAACGGCTCTCCTGTACCATCGGTACAAACGCATCGGGTTTTCTTATAGCCTCTTCCAAGAAGCAACTGATTCCTTGCCTGCCATTTCTTCTGATGACGAAGGATGTCTGCCATCTGATCATCCATGACCAGCTTCCGTGGTTTCTTGCTCTTTGTACGGGGAAGAATCTCAGGAGCCGTGTCATGGTCATAAAGATTCTGATTCACGAAGATCGTCCCATCTTCGAACGAGACATTGTCCCAGGTAAGCCCCAGGCATTCGCCTAAACGCATGCCCATGCGGTAGCCAAGCTGGATAACCACGTGAAGTGGGTGATCTACTGGAAATTGCTTGAAAATCAGCTGCATATCCTCTGGCGAGAATACCTTCTTCGTTCTGGTGTCGTCCATTGCAAGCGGCAGCTTGAGATTCCGTGCAGGACTCTTATCCAAGTACTCGTACTCGTTCACCGCGTCCTCGAAGAACTTTCGGAGGATGTGGTAGTAGAGCTCGACAGTATTATGTGCATACTTCTGCGCTTTTTCACTCAGGAAGCGCTGGAGCATGATTGGCCGGATGTTGTGCAGCCGGGTAGCACCTAGAGCAGGGACGAGGTGGAGCATCAGGAATCGTTCGTATGCCTTGATCGTATTGATGCTGGCTCCGGACTCCTGGAAATTCCCCAACCACTCCTTGCAATAATCTTTCAGCGTAATCTTCTTGATTTCATGCAGTTCATTGAAGCGGTCGAGCTGCTTCATGAACTCGCGTGCTTTGAGGGTGGTCTCTCGGCGTGTCTTGCCACCGACGCGTTCGATGCGTCTTGCGGTGCCATCTGGATTCGTGACGGTCAGAGTGAAATAAAACTTGTTCCCTTTTTTACGGATATACATGCTAACCCCTCCCGTCACAGATTCAGATGGTTCTTTCTTTTCCCTTTACGCCCCGCGTTTGCGGGGAAATGGAATGGCATATCACCAAGGCAGGAATTTTCGGATCAGGCTCGAGAGTGAAAAAGCATGATCTTCTGCCTGCACGTTGGGTTCGTTCGGAATATTCGTCTGCCGGTCTGTGTGTGCGTAAGTCCTTGCGTAGGCGTCTGCCCACAGGTAGGCCAGTTTTACCGCCAGCATCGAAGCGGTGCTGGGGGAGTAATCCGCACATTTCTCACAGAAAGGATGGTCATTGCCGTATCCAAGACCAAGCAGGATAGGCTTCAGCGATTCATTCACGGCCTCGTATACACTCGGCGTATAGAATGGCATCAGCTGGTACATATCCCAGCCCGGCGGGTGGATGATCGCAATCGCATCAACATCCGGCCGATTGTAATCCCGGATGTTCTGCACCAGATTCTCCGGTACCATGTGGATGACATGCGGCTCGACCTCGAATCCGACTTTCTTGCCCATGAGAGCCAGGAAATCCTGGATGGATCGATAGTCCGGAGCCAGCAACACCAACTTCTTCCAGATTCCGATGGTCTTCTTTAGTGAAATCGGCGTCTTCTCGTCATGTTCCATGACGTAGAGATCAATCTCGTCTTGGTAGCGGTCCAGTGCCTTCTGGTACTCGGTTTTTGCGTCCAGCACTTGAATCTTCGTGACTTCGAATTCCAGCTGCCCACGCGCACTGTAGAGTGCAGGATGGCCAGTCACCTGGACTTTCTTGTTCTCCGCGAGTCCGCTGTATGATACCGAGGCAGTCGATGCGATGCAACGCAGGCGGTAGGAACCATTCTCGAACGAGGAGAGTTCGAGAATGGTTCTTTTCCCGCGCTCCAGCACCTTGCAGACATCACCCGTTATCTTATAAGAGTCGTGAAATTTTGAAAAATCCAACTTCTTTTCAATCTCGGTCAGGAAGTCGCTGGCATCCATCTGCTTCTCGAAAAGCTCGACGTAGTCGTCTTCTGCGATGAGCCCGTGGATGCGTTCCCGTATCTCTTCCATCTCGGCATGGTCTGGGTCGATGATGAAGTAATAATCTTTTCCCTGCTTCTGGGCGCGCACCCCGTAAAGTCCGAGAAAATCTTCTTTACGGGTGCTCCACCCAGACAGTTGCTTGACGCGAATCATTTATCCGCCTTTCCTGCATCATCGTCATCGTCGTCCTGATGCAGACGTACCGTCTGGTAGACGTAGTCGAAGTAGTCGACCGCCTTCTTGTAGTCTTCGGGGCTGTTTTCTTTTAAGAACAGCGCCTCCGACATGATCTTGGCGGCGGCAGCATCTTTCTCGAGACGGACTTTCTCCTTGCTGAAGTCTTTCGGGGCATCGACGCGGCCCGTCATGTAGTCCAGTGAGACGTTGTAGTAGTCTGCCAGACGGATCACGAAGGCGAGAGGCGGTTCGCGTTTCCCCGTCTCGTACAGGGAATATGCAGAGAAGGACAGATCGAACATCTTGGCAATCTGTTCCTGCGTCAGTTCGTGTTCGGTCCGCAGGCGACGCAGCATGGCATCGAGCATAACTTTTTTCATAATGCTTCCTCCTTTTCTTTGACGGCTCAAACATCTTTTTTCATCCTACACCTATTATAACTTGACAAAATGTTGAGAATCAATAATTTTTCTACATACTTGACATATTGTCAAGGACTTGACAAATTGTCAAGTCGTGTTATAATGACGGTGTAAGAAAACATGACATATTGTCAAGTGCTTTACAAAACGTCAAAAAAGGAAAAGAAAGAGGGGACCGTTATGGATCTATATCGGGCTCGGATAGAGCGCAATCTCACTCAGCAAGCGGTCGCAGATGCCACCAGCATCTCGCTTTCCTACTACTCGCTCATCGAGCGGGGGAAGCGGCGTCCTTCGCCAGAAGTGGCGCAGCGCCTTGCGATGGTCTTCGGCATGCCGGAGCGCTGGACTGAGCTTCTGAAGCTCACAGTGCCTGTGCCGACACAGATCTTGGATCGTGCGTGATAAAGGATCTTGCGAGATCTTTTATCTTTAGCCTTATTTTAGCACACGTTGTATCGTTTCACAAGATAAATTGTGAGAAAATACTGTATGCATACATCCGATTAAGGATAAAGTTATTATTTTATATACGGTGAGAGATAAATTGTAGAGAGAGGGTGTATAACATGAGAGACCGAGAATGGGATGAAACCGACAGAACCTCGACACGCGAGCACCTCATGTCGGTTGCAGAGACGTCGAAGCTCCTGGGCTGCAACCAGCGCTTCACACTGAAGCTCTTGCGGTACGGCTTCCTGCCGTATCTTGCCTTTGGGCGCAGCAAGCGCGTGATCTACAGCGGCTTCTGCCGTTTCCTGCAGGATTATCAAGGACAGGATATCCGCGCCATCATCTCCCTGCGTGAGCAGGAAGAAGACGCACCAGCCACGTTACGAGCGATATAAGCAGCGGAGGACGCAAATGCAGCAACAAACCTTACCGCCACCACGCCGCACGAGCCCGCTCCTCATCCCAGAGAGTCCGATGCAGTTCCTGCCGAGCCTGGCCGTCGTCTTGGACGAAGCCAGCGCGCTCTTCCTGCAGCAGCTCCAGTACTGGGTATACCACAGTCGGCTCGTGATTGACGGCAAATACTGGGTGTATAACACACTCGACCAATGGAACCTCCAGTTCTACTTCTGGAGCAAGTCAAAGCTCCAGAGGACCATCAAACACCTCCAGAACTACGAAGTCGAGGGCGAGATTTACCACCTCATCCTCATCGAGAACCACAACAAGAATCGTGCCAATCAGACGCAGTATTACACGATTGACTATGACGAGCTTGACCGGCTCATGCCGATCGTCGAGCAGCTCGCCCAGAAGCACAAGCAGGAAATCCTCCAAAATTCGCCGAGTCTCAAGAATCTTTTGAAGCGCGATCCGGATGCGATTTACCGATTGCATCCGGATCTTTATGTGCCCGCTCAAGATTCGCCTGTACCAGATACAGAGACAAGGTTTACACATAGTCAAGATGACCATGTGGGATGGTCAAAACGACCATGTGAGGAAAATCAAGGGTTTGCGGGTAAAAACCCCCAAAAATCCAATGCCGAAAGTTTACAGGTGGTCAAAATGACCATGCCAGATAGTCAAAATGACCATGCCACATGGTCAAAATGCAGTTCCCCACTAATAAACAATAGAATTATCAACAATAGAGATAAGGATGATGAGGAGGAGGAGACCAGCACCGACTTCCAAGAAGTCTGCCGTCTCTATACCAGCTGCGTCCAGCCGCTTGGCACCGAACAGGAGCTCATGACGCTCCTCGCCATCTTCCGCCGTGCTGGTAAGGACGCAACGATGCAGGGCATCGAGACGCTGGCTGCATCGTGTCCAAACTGCACGCATCCACTCTCATACCTGCGCACCGTCATCGACAATCCGAAGAAGAAGAAGGAGGTCCATCAAGATGTCACTCGAAGACAACGCGTATCTCAAGGCGGCCCTCTCCCTAGCGAGCAGGCAGCCCAGCAAGCCTCCGACGACTTCTGGAGCAAGTTCAGCTTCTCGACTGCTCAGCATTATTCAGGATGATGACGCATCCCTGAAAGAGAAGGAGGATGCATTCTCCAGAGAGCTTTCCCGCTTGCAGGAAGCCCAGAAGACGCAGGGGAGCAGCATCGAGCTCATCCTGCGGAGGCTCCACCTGGATGACGTCCCGAAGGACGTCGCAATCGCTCATGACCTCCTCATCCGTCAGTCCTATGAGAGCATGAAGAAGTGCCAGAGCTGTACGCACGATCCGAGGAAAGCGAAGTCCTGCTTTGTACCGAAGCTCTGCTACGATGCTAAACGGCGGGAGCTTTCCGCACCGCTCCAGTCCTGCCCGTTCGTCTCCAAACACGAGCGGGAGAGTGCCGAGCTAGAGGATACGCTCTCAGAGATGCTCCTTTCACCGCACTTTCGTAACCGCACCTTCGACAACTTCAACCCGAGTGCCCAGAGCCAGCGCATCTACACCTACGCAAAGGACTGGGCCACGCATTACCCGGAGCAGGAGAGGGGACTCCTCTTCTTCGGCTCCTATGGTTGTGGCAAGACCCATCTTGCCGTTGCTAGTCTCCTCGAGGTCCGGAAACACTATGAGAAAGACGCGCTCTTCCTCGTCGTGCCGACCTTCCTGCAAGAGCTCAAGAGCCTCTTTCAGGACGGCAGGAAGTTCCAAGAACACCTGACGCGCTACCAGCGTGCCGCACTCCTCGTGATTGATGACCTTGGGGAAGGTCAGAAGGTCAACGGATCACTGACAGGCTGGGTGAAGGAGACGCTCTTCTCGCTCATCAACTACCGGTATGAGCATGATTTAAAAACCATCCTCACGAGCCGCTACACCCCACCGGATCTGGAACATGTCCTTGGCATGGCCACGGTGAGCCGGCTTTGCGAGATGTGTGATTTTCTAGAGATCGATGACCCGGATTACCGCAAGCGCAGTTTCCGGATCATCAAGTAAGCAGAAGTAAAGAAAGGGGAACCCATATGGAACAGCAGCAGAACATCACGCCGGATGAAGCAGTCAAAGGTGCAGAAATCCAGATTGCCATGCAGGAGATGGAGAACCGCATCAAGGCCCTGCAGTTCGAGAATGACAAACTGCGCAACGAGAAGAAGAACAACATCCAGTACATCGACCGCATCGTCGAGCAGGAACCTCCCAACTACCGGAGGACCATGAAGGAGAATAAGAAGCTCCAAGCTGACAACAAGAAGCTCATGGATGTCATCCGCTTCGGCGATGTCAGCTACGTGGACAACCAGATCCGCGACTACATGGAGATGAGCCGTGAGAGGCTCCGTCCGCTCTGCGCAAGGCTCCAAGTCGGCAACTGCACGAGGAGCAACATCCTGCAGGCCATCGCCCTCATCGACTACCTCGACGGCGTGAAGCGCGAGCTCTACACCTTCGTCTCGCTCCACGAAGAAGGCCGGTTCATCATGAACCCGGATCTTCGTGCCTGCCAGACGGATGCCAAGCGCATCTGCGACTTCCTCACACATCCGAACCACCTGCTCTCCGTCAAGGAAGAAAACCTCGGCGAGCTCCATCAGCTCCTGCTGCATTTCTGCGAGATGCTCCAAGAGTTTGAGGCGCAGCAGGGGAAGGACGGGAGCACCGCACAAGTGCAATAAAAAAAGAGCCTTGCGGCTCTTTCCGGGGAGTCAAGACTTCTTGAGGTCCTGATAGCGTTCCTCGATTCTCTGGTAAGCATTCTGGATATCGGCCAAGGTCTTGTTGGCCTTCTGGAGTTCCCGCTGCATCTTGACGATGGATTTGGGATACTCCTCGACCTGGACTTTTACCGTATCGAGGTCTTTCCTTATCGCCTCGACTTCTTCTCTTCGCTGCGGGTCCCAGTGACTGTGGATATCGTTCGTCCAGCCGAAGAAGTAATCGGCTGAGACATCCGCGGCCTTGAGGAACGTACCGAGAACACCTGCCGATAGGCGGCGCCTGCAGTATTCAAAGTTCTGCTCCGTCCGCAGATTGATGCCCATCGCATCGGCGACGTCTTTCTGGCTCCAGCCAATCTCTTTGCGAATCTTCACGAGCTGCTTGCTGAGGAAGCGGTTGTATTCTTGGTAATCGGGGGATTCCTCAAAATTGTTCTTCATCTCAGTGACTCCTTTCACGTATATTCTTGACGTACATAAACGCAATGATACGGCGTATCTTGTTCTATTTGTCAATTATGTACTCAAACTTCGCACACGGAAAACATCCCGTATGCCTTGATAAATCAGCTTGAA
>ERZ840096.664-NODE-664-length-46561-cov-12.639831_pt1 | contig 46561 bp, 66 predicted proteins | sample MGYA00519878_ERZ840096 | MGnify/ENA primary metagenome ERZ840096 (study PRJEB31850, sample SAMEA3708865) | human gut metagenome | biome: human gut; feature: human-associated habitat; material: faeces | place: China | collected 2014 ...
ACAGCTGGTATGAGGTGACTGCTGCTGGGACGTTCAACGGCATGGCGCTGCAGGCAGGGGACAAATTGCTCTATACAGGACTGCAAACTGCCGGTGGCGCATCCATGACTCCACGATGGGTGTTGCTGTCATCAGCCAGTGATGCACTGGTTTACGCGGGAGAGTTTGCGCCTTCCTCTGGTTATCCGGCTAGTCCACTGCGTAATTCGGTATATCAGGCATCCGCAGCGGGTACCATTTCAGGAAATAGTTTTTCTGCCGGAGATTACGCTCTCTGGGATGGCTCCGCGTGGATTCGCATAGCAGGTCAGGCATCCGTTACTGTTGCTGCAGGCAGCTCTATCAGCCTACGTTGTAGTCAAAACTCTGACGAGTGGGAAATTCGGCGTTCTGATAAGAGCTCTGGCCCTGTCGGTGTAAGGCTGAAAGCTCAGGTGATGACGACAATCCGTAAATCGCTGGCCAGCAAACTGCTGCTTATCGGCGACTCGATGTTCGGCAGTGGAAATTCCGGCAACCAAATCCTTTCAGAGGTGAGCGTGCCCGGGGAGGTCCGCTCCTATGGCGGCTCTACTTCCGATCAGGTCCTCGGTATGTTAAAGCAGGAAATTCTTGTTAACGGGGATAATTATGCCGGACAGGTCATCTGCTTTTGGCACGGACAAAATAACCAGCCGACAACTGATTTAAATGCTGCACAAATCAGGCAGGATTCTATTGAAATGGCTGCATTGGTTGGGGCCAGGGATGCCAGATATATATTCCTGACAATTATGGGGCAAAGAACAGAGACATGGAACGGGTCACGAATTGTTGTGCAGCAGCATGAGGACCAGTACGCTAAAACGGGTGTTCTTTACGAGCTTGGCGAATGGTACAGAAGAATATTTCCAGGACGTTTCTTTAACGTATACCAAAATATGCTTTCTGCTGCTACTGACGCAATTGATCCTACTTTCCCGGGCATGACCGAAAAACAAGTTGCTGTTACTTATGGCGTTCTACCCTGGTCATTTTTCAATGGCGGATCATTTACAGGGTTCACAACAAACGACCTGGTATACAAAGGCACATGGAGTGACACAGTATTACCAACTGGTGGTAGTTCTATGGATTACTACATCAGGATAGGCGGCGGAACCGTTGGAAACATTATTTACAATAATGGCGGTGTATGGTCTGAAAAATCAATAGACCGGACACACCTTAGTAACTCTGGTGGTCTTGCGCTTGCTAATGGAGGGGCAGGTTTTTCCACAATATCATCCAGCGAAGGTCTTGCCGGAATGCTTAACAATAACTTTTTCTTTTGAGGAATAAAATATGGGTCGCGCCAATCCTTTATATGGAGCTAATTTTACAGATCCAAGAATGCCAATTTTTTATCCCTATCCGGGTCTGAATGCTGGTTCGCTGGCACTGCTGGATGCGTACATGCTGCCGGAAGATTTCAACCTGGCGGCTACCGGAACGGATATTACCACCACGCCGAATCTTGCTGCTATCCCGGCAGCTACGTTGACTGGCGTGGCACAGGCCGATCTGGTTTTCAAATACTCCAACACGCTCACCAGTGCTGAGGTGAAATTTGAACGTACGCCAAAACTGGGTATTCACGGCATCGTGTCGCAGGTGAATCAGGTGGCCGGGCATCTGGCCCGCTTCCGTTGTCCCGGCATTCTGCCGTACATTGTGGCGCATCAGAACGACCACCAGTTCGCCGTGTTCGTGCATCACCGTATCACGCGCGATAAGCCGTCATCGACGAGCCAGAACCCTGTAGAAGTGTTGATGTCGCATAACTCAGCTCCGTCTAATAACAAACTGCTGATTGCGAATCTCGACGGCGGTCTGACGGGATCTGCTGTACTGAAATCGACCGCATCAGCGAAAACCGGCACGGACATGGTCGCGGACACGGCCTATTACGATCATATCGTGTGGGGATCGCCAAGTGGTTTCGGCAGTCTGCTGAATAACCTGTGCCGCTCGTACGTGCTGTACCGCCTGCACATTGTCGATCTGACAGCGGCAGGCATGACGATGGCTGAAGCGACGGCGGCAGAGCAGGCTGTTTTCAGCCGCCGCTTTAGCGCCGGTGGAAAATATTACGGCGACACAATCCCAACAAATCCGTCTACCTTTCCGTAGCAGCTATTGATCTGCCTTTAAAGTATAACTACTGTATATAAAAACAGTATATATCGGAGGGCAGATCATGCTTCGACAGTCAGACATCGCCGCAGCTTTCCGCGAGTCGGTATTGCGTAACCCCAAAGGATACCGGTACCTGCACACAAAGGATTTTGTGTCAGCGCTGCGCCGGCGCGGGCTGCACTTTACCGACTCTGAGGCTAATGCATGGATATCGAGAGAGCAGGGTTATTTCGTCGACAAAACCACCGACCATAGCGAAAACCGCCTGTGGATGCTGGCCAATATGGGGAGGGTTCTGTAGTGGGATTTCCTTCACCCGCAGCGGACTACGTCGAGCAGCGACTGTCCGTTAACTCGATATGCAATGTTGGTCCTAACACCCGCGTTTTCGAAAGGGATGGCGGTTATGTTGTGCTGGATATTTCCCTGAAGCCAAAGCAGGGTAGTCAGGTTCTTATCCAGCACGGCGGCGGGACGGAACTTGCCACGCTGAGAGGGCGGTCGCTGATAACCGAAGATGGCGAAGCGATCGAGGGCGAGGCTCTGGACGATGTTACTGTCGCCGGCGTTGTGACGCATGTCATTTGTGATGTGCGAAGCGATAGCCTGGCTGTTTAACCATGGAAGAGTGGTGCGCACCGAAAATTACATGATTAACTAGCGTGCTAATGATGCGCCCTTCTGATGATGAGGTAAACCGTCGAGTTTGCGATCTGGATAGCTGCTCGCAGATTTTGGCATCTCAGGAGATGGCGCGGATGGCATCCTGATCCTGGAAGAATTCGCGTGACGGGTGTGTCGTAGATGTGGCGTGACAGGAATGCACGATAAAGACAGGGATGTATTCAAACGACACGAAACGACACAAAACCGGATGCGAACGCGGAAAACATGTGTGATTACAGTGTGTTATTTAACGCTCTACTTTCTTCTAAGCCGTAGGTCACAGGTTCGAATCCTGTAGGGCGTGCCATTAAGAAACAAGCACTTACGCCAGTTTTAAACCAGCCTGATTTCCTCCTTGTGTCGTATTTGTGTCGTTAGAGCCAAAAATGGCGTCAATTTTCCGTGCGTGTTCGGTCAAATGGTTTGGTGCCAGGTGAGCATATCGGCGCACCATCTCGATGCTCTCCCATCCGCCCATTTCCTGTAAAACAGAAAGCGGGACGCCGGACTGGATCAGCCAGCTCGCCCAGGTGTGCCGGAGGTCGTGAAAACGGAAATCCTCAATCCCCGCTTTTTTCAACCCGGCGCGCCAGGCGTTATTGTCATCCACCCGCATTTTTCTAACCGCGGGCGTTAGTGTTCCATCAGGGCGATGCTTTGCCGTGGTGTGAACGAACACCCACCGGGAGTGCTTCCCTATCTGATCCCTTAATACCCTGCATGCGGTATCATTCAGAGCTACGCCAATCGCCTTGCCCGCTTTTGCGTTCTCCGGATTTACCCATGCAACCTTTCTCTGCATATCGACCTGCTGCCACTCAAGCCCGATGATGTTTGAGCGGCGCAGGCCGGTTGCCAGTGCAAATATCACCACTGGCTTAATGCTCTCCGGCATGCACTCGATCAGCCGCTCAGCTTCTTCTCTGGTCAGCCACCGTATCCGCTTACTGATCGGCTTGCGGGTTTTGATAACAGGGGCTGTTTTTATCCAGCCCCAGTCATTCGCCGCGGCCCTGAGAAGGGATCGAATGAAGGAAAGGTGTTGCGCCTTCGTCGCCTGCGAAACCTGACGTGGCTTGTACTCCGGAACCGGCTTACCCTTCCTCAACGCGGCATCACGTTTACTCTCCCAAACCTGCAGGTGCTTACGGTTGATCATCCCGTTAACGGCTTCATGAACTTCCTCCGCCGTTATCTTCGAGACATCACGGCCGGAAAAATGCTGCAGCCAAAACTCAATTTTGGTTTTGTCATCATCCAGCGATCGCTTATGGTCCTTTTCCCGCAGCCACCGGATGCAGCACTCTTCGAAGGTTCTTACGGGCAGGTCGCCGATCTGGTCAACCCGCCACGCTTCCGCCTTCAGCTTGTCGTGGAGCTCCTGAGCCTGCTTTTTGTCCCCCGTGCCAAGAGATCGCCTAACTCTTTTTCCTGACGGCGTAAAGAAATGACAGTGCCACACGCCGCCCCTGAGGGTGATTGACATAAAAATTCTCCTTTATGTTCACCCGCGTTCGCGATGACAGGATCGCGCGGGGTTTTCAAATATGCAATACACGCAGCCTCGGTCGTTCTGTACTTGTTGCCGACCTTGCGGCCGGCGAGTTCCCCAGAATCAATAAGGCGGTAGATCACCCGCGCCGACACGATAAGCAAATCGGCGGCCTGCTGTGCTGTAATCGGTCTATCAGACGCCATATTCCCTCCCGGTTACGCCGCCCGCTGCGAGCGCAGTTTCTTAATGTGTTCGCTCTGCTCCAGATCTGCCTTTATCTGCTGGGCCTCTTCGTGAGAGAGCGGCTCGAAATCATTATTAAAGCGGTCTATGCTTGCTGTGTTGATCCGCCCCTGGCGCCAGTAGCGAACCACCTTAGCGTCACTGCCGGCGACAATTACCGGCCATCCGTGGCAATCAGCAAAGACCTGACCTCTCTGAATTAACTTGAACATCACGGCCTCCAATGCTTACTGCGTAATTCCTCTTCTTCTTGGCAATCAGCACAGCGCTGGCAGCCCGCCACCAGTTCCCGGCGCCGCTCGGGTATCTCTTCCCCGCAGTCGCGGCAGTGAGTAGCTGAAACTGCGTTATGGTTGATGCGCATGTTCTGGATGGTCATTTCCAGCCGGCGCTCTGCCAGCTCGTTGGCCTGATCGATGATTTCTGCGCTCATGCTGAAACTCCCTTAACGGCCAAAAACGTAGCCATCGCTTTATCAACAATCTTCGCGTTGTGGTATTTGCTGATTGCCCATGTGATGGCGAACAGAATCCATCGGAAATGGCTGGTATACGTTTTAAATGTCAGTCCTTCGCAGACATCCCAAGCGCTCCAGCCAGCTGGCCAATCAGCATCATAAACAGCCTGATAAGCCTCCCATTCATTGTTGAAACCCGCCCGGCACAAGCCGCGGACGATTTCGCGCACCACTGCTTTGTCGCTATCGGGTGTGTCGTCATCGTCGTCCCAGTCGTCATCTTCTTCTGGCTCCTCGCTTTCGTCGCCCCCCAGGTAATCACTCAGAGACTCTTTCAGGCTTTTGCAGAACGCGTCGTGGTCATACTCTTTTGCCAGCATTTCTCGTGCCGAACATCCCGCGCCAGCTTCCAGCTTTTCAGCCCAATAATGGGTATTGATTCCACCCTCCCAGGCGCCAAAAAAGTCGAACATGTCCGCGATGCGACTGAATGTCCAGGTTCCCATGTCGCCGGTTACGGTCAAGTAACCAGGCCATGTGATAACGTCGTAGTAGTAGCAAGATGTTCCCGGCTGCTGCATGCGCAGGTGGCGATACAGCCCATCGTCACGGATGATTTCCAGACGGTGAAATGCGGTATCAATCAAAAATCTTGAGTCAATTTCGAAGACGCTCATAACTCAACCGCCTTACTCAGCTTCTCGCCGAGCGCAAAGATGTAGTCGCGTAACTCTTCCAGTGACTGCGCTTCTGATTGCAGAATTTCACGATGGCAAAGTTCTTTCACCAGGTGCTCAAACTTGCTGTAGTAGCCGAGTCGAGCCAGCGTTTCCTGACCGGCGTTCTTACCATCCTTAATGATGCGTTTTTCGTTCAGGATGAGGTCATGTGTTGACCCTGTGACGACGTATTTATCACCGAGTTCGATGTGTAGGTTTTTGCTCATGATTCCACTCCATACCGCCCATTCATGCGGCCAATAACACTGACAAATTTCACCAGGCTGACACCCATCGGCTTTACCTTCTCGTAGTGCTTGCGAAGGATGGGGGGGCATACAGCGTTCCACTTCGGTTTAGGCTTTACGCTCATCGCTTTGGTTATCTCTTCTGCGCAGCGACGAGCCTGGGCGCGGAGAGCATTTTTCTTTTCTTCTGGCGTCATGCTGCCTCCCGTTTCTTATTGAGGTGGGGTGCATTCGAAAGGAAAACGGCCTTTGCAAATCCCAGGGGAGTAGCACTGCGAATGTTGGCACGCTCGTCGCTGGGCGGACATTCGTGAATTCGGTTGTCCGGATACCAGTCAGCGATGAGGTTCTCACCATTGAAGTTGAACACCTCCAGCGCCTTCTTCTTCGGCACCATCCGGCCAAAGTTCTGCTTCACGCGTTCGATCGCCTGTGCCACTTGCGGGTGAATATCCTCTGCCGGCGCCTTGAAGCCGCTACCCGTCCAGAGGCAGGTCTGCTTCGTGTAGTTGTCGTCAACCACGAGCCCAGTGAACTGGTACGGGTGGAACGTGTAATCGGCCGAGCCGAAGATGCTACTGAACACGCTCACCGGGTTTTCGAATGCCCACGGGCAGCCGGCCGCCAAGCCAACCATCCGGCACTGCTCAGCGACCAGCGCGGCCTTGCCCTGGAAATGCGGGTCTTTGGCGCGCTTGGACTCGAACCAGCGGGAACCGGAAACAGCAACGTCCGTGCATGGCGGGAAGCCGATGACGATGACGACGTTCTCAGATCGGATGATCTGAGATAGCCGCGGCATCGCCTCAAGGATGGTTGCCGATATGCGCTCAACAGGGCCGTCGATCGAGGTCTCAGGGTGCTGCGGGTCCACCAGGACGGCGCGATAACCTGCTTCGACCCATGGCTCAGCCATGACGCCAGTGATATCGCACAGGCAGATAATGGTTCCCTTGCTCATGCTGCCTCCGTCTTAACAACGTCGATGGCGCATCCAGGTATCAGCTCAACTGAAGCGGTGGCGCACTGGTTGCCCCAGTGACTCCAGCCTGGCGCAGCGCTGCGGCTGAAAAGCTCAATCCGTGGCACTTCGCCGTAGAGCAGCTCCAGGCGGTGGCGAACTTCCCACGGTTTCTCGCTGTGCGCGCCGAGGGGGCTGTAGACCACCTGCTTAATGCCGGCGTGCTTGCGCTCCAGCCCGGTGCCGCGGGTGGCGATTAGTACGTCTTCCGTATTGGCGCGAGTGTGGTTGCCACCGTTCATGCGTGTCTCGGCATTCAGCAGGGCGAGGAAGTCGTAAAAATCGGTCACATCGCCCTCTGCCAGAGCCTTGGTAATGCGCAGTTCGGCCAGTTGGTTCAACTTCACCCAGGTGAAGCCCTTCATCGTGCGCACCGTAAATCCCCAGGCCTCGGCCAGCTCGATCGCCTCCTGGTTGTGGGTGCCGGTGTACCACATCGCCAATACGGCGTTATCCGCGGCGAGCTCCCATACCGGCAGCCGCTTCATATCGAGCAGGCTCATGGTGGGGTAGTGGTCGACGGCGGCACCGTTGCTGATCGTGTTCCCGTAAGACCAGGCCGGGTCAGCCATGATTAAGCTGTATTTTTGATTCGGCATTTTTTATCTCCGATCAGAGAAGCAACACGGTTAAAATCTTCATAACTCTCAATATTTCGTGAGTAATCGAGCATTCTCTGTGTGCCGTTTGAATAAATCCGACCAGGATAAATGCCACTGGCAGACCTGAACTCCATTGTTTGAATGAGGGCGCCGGGATTTTTAGCACTCGCTAATTCCGTCGTAGTCATGAATGCGATTTTTTCTTCTTCGATCACGACAAAAGCGTAAAAGTCACTCCAATTCATCGGTGTGGCTCGGCCGTTACCCTTTCCGGTCCTCATGCCGAACCGATAGACGCTTTTTGACTTGCCGTAGTCGCGCATTTTTAGTGTTGAGCGCACCTGGCCTTTAAGTAGATCGCCATTTGCCTCAACAACTATGTCGTATGGCAGTCCCTGATCCGACGGGAAGCAAACAAACCCCTGTTTTGCGAGTTTGAAAATTGCGTAATATTCTCCGCATTTACCCATTTCAAGTTCGCTGACATAGCCATCATTCATTGCGCACCTCTTTTCGTTTCGGCCTTTCTCATGCGGCTTAAAGTCCTGGATACCGATGCAACGCTGCGGCCCATCTTCATGGCGATGCTTTTATGCGACTCGCCTGCAGCGCGCATTTCAGCGACGATCTGCTTCTCTTCTGGCTTCCATGGCTTGTAGACAAACGCTGTACTGATGGAATAGCTCTGTGCCAGGCGGTAGAAGTTCGCCTGGCTGATCCCCAGCGCATCCGCTGCGCGACAGGCAGGCATGGTTCCGGCGACGGCGCGGAATTGCTCTGGTGTGATGCTCTGCTTATTCATTGGGCCTCCCGTGGTAACCGGTAAATTTCTCCGCCAAGCGTCCCGTTTCCCCAGCGCTCGACGGCCAGGAATGGCTTAACCATTTCCAGTTCTGGCGCCGAGATGAACACTTCTTTCATCTCAAGTGCTGGCGCCCACCCGGCGTAATAAGGTTCATGAAAATTTAGGGTTATCCCTGCGTTGTGCCCAAGGGCGCCCGCTGCGGTCTGCCAGCGATGAAATACCGTAATGTTGTTCCGCGCGTCCTTGCGCAGGATGGACAGGATTGACTCAGCTGTTACTTTCATGGCTGCCACCTGCACTTTCAGTGCTTCCTAACGCCTGTTTTATTTCCCTGCGCCGGATGCCAGTTACCTCATGGCATTTGCTTTGATGTTCGGAAAAGCCGTCCAGAGCGAACCATGCTTCGCTGTATTTTTGAGTTATTACTTCCGGGTTGTTTTCACTCTCAATTTCCCGGCAGAACTCCGCGAGAATATCGTCAGCTTCCTCCATGGTTATTGACGGCTTTACTGGCTGAAACTGTTCGCTGTTTGTTTCTGCCGCTGGCTTACACTGGCCATTGCTTGAAACCGCCGATGGAAGAGCCCATGCAGGCAGGGCAGGCGGCTTCCAGTAAAAAGCGCCTAACTCTTTAGTGCGTGCGTAAGTAAAACCGTCTGCTTTTTCGCCTGATATGGTTGCGAAGCCTACGTCCAGATCGTAGAGATACCGGCCTATTCCCCACTGAACAGCAGCGCGCTTCATAGCGCTTGAGCGTCCGCCTTTTACAGCTTCAACCTGCGTGTTTTCGGATGCGTCCCACTTGGTGATCCACTCCCCATCGACCTTTATGGAAATTCCGCATTCGACGCCGCCATTGTTTGGGATGTCGCGGTACTCATTACGCCAGCCGGCCTTTCCGCAAACCTCATCAAGGCGCTTCATGATTGCCCGGTTTGTGACATAGGCCAGGACCTTTGCCCAAATTGACGATCCGCTTTTCCCTGCCTGCTGAATACGCCACTCGATATCCTTATGCGGGAATGGGGCGTCAAGTAGCTCAAGATTCATTGAAAATTCCCCGCGAATTCATCCCAGCTGATAACCGGGTTCTGCCGTTCCGCAGAAAGGTTTACTGGTTCGTCATCGTCGAAATCACGTTCGCCGATCGCATCGCTCATCAGCTGAATGAATTCGTCGTCATCCCATTTTTCCGCCGCGCTCATGCTGCTTTCTCCCGATGAGTAATGACGTAGCCATGCTCCACCAGACATTCGATCACCACGTCCCAATCCAGTTGCATGAGGACTTCACGACTGTTAACCGTCCCCGACAACACCACGTCTTCAAGCTCGACGGTTAACGTGTTATGCGGGCCTACAGATGTGCGCATGTCTGTGCATTCACATTTGATGTTCATAAGCACCTCAGTAACTGATACCGGTATGAGGAATGCGGCCGTCTTTAACCGCGGTAAGAACCTCGATAGCCTGATCCAGGGTAAGGCTGGTATTGGCCAGAAGAGCTTTGACGATTTCAGTGCCTACAGCCTTTCGGTGCTTAACGTCGGCTTCGCGTCGCGCCTGCTCATCGGCTTTACGCCTCTCCTCAGCCAGGCGGGCCTGTTCGCGTTGCTCTGCCTCTCGGCGGATGCGGTCAGCTTCTTCCTGTGCTTTGCGCCGCTCGGCTTCAACTGCGGCCTTTTTGTCAGCCTCTGCTTTCTGCTCGGCTGCAATGCGATCTCGCTCTGCCTGCTCAGCTTGTGCTTTCAACACAGCTTCACGATGCGCCGCCTCTTCACGTTCACGCTGTGCGCGCTGCTCAACTTCGCGGGCTGCTGCGGCGGCTGCCATTCGCTTAATTTCCTCTTCATGGGCAATGCGCTGGCGCTCAGCCTCAGCTGCTTTATCTGCCTGCTCACGGTCGAAAGCGTCATTCATCAGCAGAGCCATTTCGTGGTCAGACTCAATCTGAGCCGCCAGCTGCCGATCGAACTCTTCATTCATGGCCAGTGCTTCGACGTGAAGGGCGTTCATGGCTTCTTCGGCCTTAATGCGTTCCTGCTCGGCTTCCCATTCAGTCAGCGGGCGACGCACTTCATCTTTCAGCGCATCGAGACGTTCACGAACAACGCGGCGGCTTTCGTCAATTTGCTTTGGCAGCGCCTTCAGCTCAGCGACCAGGTCTTTGCCTGCGTTGTCGATGTAGGTTTTAGAGCGCGCGACCTTATGAGCCATGGATGCGATGGCATCGCGGCCTTTTTTCGTGGTCACGTCCGGTACCAGGCTGCGAGCCTCTTTTTCGATCGCTTCGATAAGCGGGTCGAGCTGGTCGTTATTGGTGAAAACCGCCATCGCGTTCTTTTTCTCGATGACGACTAAATCCATTATTTCGCTCATGGGTCCCCCTGAAATTTGGTTGTGAAACGCCCGGCACCGGAATGGCTGCCTGATAGCTCAGTTAAATTCGTGCGCTGATATGCGCGGTTAATGCGTCCCGGCTGGTACCAGGTTCGGTTCGATACTGCGTGAAGCGTATGGCCGGCGGATGTGGCGCAGATTGCCCTGCGGCTCATGCCAGTAGCTGCCGTCGCGATAGTCGAAGCTGACCAGCCAGGCGGCGCCGGTGCGGCGATTACGCATCATCACGGCGCGTCCGCTGTTAGGAATTGAGTTAGCCATTGAACACCCCCGTAACGTGCAGAATTTTGATAATCAACGCTGTCCAGATGACGCCGCAGATCAGCAGGCAGTAAATCAGTGAACGAATGCCTTGTTTGCTCATTTGCCACCCCAGCATGCGAAGCTAAAAAAAAGGACAGCAACCAAAAACGGAACGACCTTTAACCAAAAATTACGCCATGCAGGCTTGTCTTCTTCGCGGATCATCTCTTCACCTTTGCCTTATCGCGGCTAACGGAGCGTTGTTACCTATTACCGGCGCCAACGTTGTTGTTTGGATGGCTTAAATTTACAGATAAAACTGTATTTTCGTCAACAGACAAAACTGTATTTTTTGTCATTGATTACATATCTAACTGTAATGAAAGGTGATTTATTTTGATGGGGCGAAAAAAAACCGGCATACGCCGGTTCTATTCTGAGAGGGGGAGGGGTTTAGCGCTTTCTTCGATAGATTCTGTGTTCAATCATCACGCCGATGATTGTTAGTGGTTGATGCTCGCTACTGATAATCGGGTAATCATCATTCAATGGCACAAGCTCGAAATGCTGGCAGCCCAGGTGATCCGTGTAAGTAGGCCGATATTTTTTAAAGGTCGCTTGAGCCCCACCGTTTTTGGCCACAACAAACTCTCCGGGGGTTGGCTCAACTTCGGGGTCTACAATGATCACATCTCCAGCCTTGAAGTCTGGCTCCATCGAATCGCCTTCGATGCGTAAAGCAAAAGTAAAATCAGAAACTTCGTTGTCTGTAAGGATGTACTCAAAACTCCCATCAAATGCCTCAATGGGATTTTTTTCTGCGAGAGCCCCTGCCTGGACATAGCTTATGAGAGGCACCTTCTTGCTGCTAACTTCAGCAATAGGCATAAAGGCTCCGCCATTCATTAGCCAGTCAGGATCGCACTTTAGCGCCTTAGCTATGCCAATAATGTTACGCGGTTTTCTGGTGTCTCCCTTTTCAATGCTCTGCCATGACTGCTGCGTTATTCCGGCATTCAACGCTGCCTCGGTCTGCGTTAGACCGAGCTCAATTCTCTTTTGCTTTACGCGATCTGCAAGGCTCATAAATCCCTCTCAATGTATGCCTTGATATTCACAGTTAAAACTGTAATTGACAAACAGAAATAACTGTCACAGAATACAGATAAAACTGTAGGAGGTAACATGGAAACCATTTCGCAACGCCTCAAAAAAAAGCGCGAAGAGATGAATCTGTCTCAGGCGCAATTAGCAAAAAAAGTTGGCATGAGACAGCAGTCTCTGCAGGCAATTGAGGCCGGGACAACCAAGCGCCCACGTTATTTGTTCGAACTGGCAACTGCGCTCCATTGCGACCCTAAGTGGCTGCTTTATGGCGAGATGCCATCTCAATCTCAATAAGTTGCCGATTTTATCGGCCTTTCAAACACCACCAGAGGAAGTATCACAGATGGAGAATGCAATAGCCCGAAAGTTAGAGCCGCCAATCCTCAACCCAATTGAGATTGAAGGCATTTTGTTAAACCGGCTTTTATCCATTGGCCAAAAGGTTTTTGCGGAAATGCGAGGGGTTAGCGAGTCGACAATCAGTCGCCGCAAGAGCGAGGGGTATTACGCCGAGATGGCGAAGGAAATATCAGCGCTGGGTCTGCAGGTTGTTCCGCCGGAGGCGGTGGTGGTTTCTCGCCACTACCTGCAGTCAGTAGAAACGCTGGCAGATATCGGATTCCGTGCGGAGCGGTGCCGCCCTGGCCCGTTAGGGTGGGACTGATGAAGTGCGTAAAAGGCGAAAGCCGCAGTGGGCAAACACTAACGGCTTTCAGGTGCAAAAACGAAGAGGTAATTGCGAGGTAATTATGCCTGGTAAATCTGTAAGAGTAAACAATCCGGAGGTAGCACGTGAGCATGTCACTTATGGCGAAAGCAATGGGGGTCAAAGTGGGAAACTCACTGCGTAAGCTCGTTCTTATCAAGCTGGCCGACAACGCCAACGACAAGGGCGAATGCTGGCCTTCGTATCAACACATTGCCGATCAGTGCGAATGCAGCAAATCCGCTGTTCGCAACCATATTGATGCGCTTGAGGATATGGGGCTGCTCAAGCGTGAAAATCGCGTTGGGGTCAACAACGGGAAAGGTAATACATCCAACGTGTATTATCTGAACCTTGATGCCACCCCTATGCCATCAAAAAGCACAGGGGTATGCCATGAAATAGCACCCCCTATGCCATATGATGGCACACCCCCTATGCCACCAGATGGCACCAGAACCAGTCACTCTTTTGAACCAGTCACTGAACCAGACTCTCTCTCTGCGCGAGGGCAGTTTATCAGCGAGGCTGCAAAGCGACGGATCGGGATTTCACCCAACGGGGAAATACCTTTCCCTCCTGCCTTCAAGCCATCGGCAGATCACATTGCGATTGCCTCGGAGAAAGGGATCAACATTGAAACCGAGTTGCTGAACTTTCGTGATTATCACCAGGCCCGCGGCACAAAGCTGATCGACTGGAACTCGGCGTTCCGGGTGTGGCTCAGGAACGCGAGAGTTAATCCGCTTTCCGGGCGCCAGAGAAGCGAACCTGATTCCCCACACTGGAACAGCCCTGAAGGCTGGAAGGACTTCATATGACCGCTCAGCTTATGACCGCGATCAGCAATCGCGATGGTGATGCGCTGGCCAGAATGGCCGCAGGTAGCACGGAGCCGCAGAGGCTTCTGGATTTCGAAGCTGAAAGGCTGGTTGACTCCCTGTTCCGTCAGCTGAAGCAGATCTTCCCTGCGTCAACGCAGACCAATCTTCGCACCGACGCCGAAGAGAAGACAGCGAAGCGCCAGTGGATTGCAGCTTTTGCCGAAAACGGGATCCGCACCCGCGAGCAGTTATCCGCCGGTGTGCGCCATGCGAGAGCCAGTGAATCGCCGTTCTGGCCATCGCCTGGCCAGTTCATCAAGTGGTGCAAGGACAGCGGAACTGTGCTCGGCGTGACTCTTGTCGACGTGATGAACGAGTTCCACCGCTACAGCCGTGAAAAAGGGCTGCATACCGGCGGTGCTGAGCGCTTCCCATGGTCTCACCCTGTCATGTACTGGGTTGTTACCGATACCCGGCGAGCAATGTACCAGCGCCAACTCAGCGAGGCAGAAACCGAGAAATATGCCGCTAAAAAGCTGGAAGACTGGGCACTGAAAGTCGCCGCCGGAGAACAAATACCGTCGCCGGTACTGGCCCTTGAGAACAACCAGGAAGCTATTCCGACAAACCATGTCAGCCGTCAGCAGGGTTTTCACCCTGAAGGCAAAAGCTTCGGATGTATGCCAAGCGCGGCATCGCTCGGTGCGTTAACTCCGGCTCAGTGGCTGTGGGATGAATACCTGCGCGGGAAAGAGAGAGGGCTTATCTGATGAAAAAGAACTCGGGCAAACAAGCTGTAATCAATTACGTCGGCCAGCATCCTGGCTGCAGCTTTCAGGATATCCGCCGCGGTACCGGGCTTGACTCTTCAGTGGTCAACTCCTCCCTGTGGCAGATGAACAAAGACGGCCAGGTTAAGCGTGAGGGTGAGTGCAGGAGCTACCGCTACACCCTGATTGACACAACAGCTGTCACCGAAAGCGATCCATCGGTTCAGTATCGCCAGCGTCCTGGCGGAGTAAACCCAATGACCAACCTGTTTAACCAGTGCCTGGCGGGAGTAAGAAAATGAAAAACGAAATCGAATTCAAATTTGGTGATTACGCAATCATCGAGCAGAAACGCCACGGCGTACCTAACGAGATGTTTGTTCATAAGGTGGTTGGTCAACTTCGCTCTAACACCTGGGTTGATGTTCCGGTTAGTGTTCCGGCGACTGAGACACTGCACGGTGAGATGGAGGACATTTGTCTTTGCATCTGCTGCGGAATTGACGAGACCGAAGTTCGCCGTTATCGCGTCAAGGATATGCGGCGCCATTCTCCTGTCTCTTTGGTGGCTGATGAAAAGAGGGGTTCGACTATCACATTACAGGCAGTAAACGAGCTCATCGCCTCTCTGGAGAGCGCAGGCGAGCTGTCGATCAGAGAGCAGAAGTTCCTGAAGCTGGCGAGAGCGTTTAAGCAGCTGGCTGCGGAGAATGTGGCGCTATCGAAGGATGCTCAGCGTTATCGCTTTATCAGAGAAAGGGACATGTTCGGCTCAGACAATGAATCTGGATTGTTGAGTTGGGAGGAACTCACTGAGCTTGAGTGCAATGAATTCGATGATGCACTTGATGCAAGAATTAACCATCCAAACACTGGTTTTATTGAGTTGGACGCCAAGCTGCAAGCTCGCGAAACCCCCGCCACCGATCGCATCGTAGCCGGGATTAAGGCTGATGGGGTGGAGGAGTTCGTATCCAACACCGTGCATAAGTTTTTTGATGAAAGCGGAGCAGTGTCAGCTTTGGCTTACCTTTCACTCGCTAATTCACACGTGAAGCAGCTGCGCGAGGGGGCCGACAAATGAGCAATGACGCTATGAAAATGGCATTGGCAAAGCAATTAACGATTGCTATGCAAAATCTCGGAGCACCGATTGAATTGCTCTGCATTGTTGGTAGTTACGGGGATACCCAGACTGACGCTGACACTCTTGAAATGCTCGAACAATACAACAATCGCGGATCCTGCATGGAAGAGATTATCGCCCCTGCATTCATTTGGTCGCCAAAGGAGGCCCGGCATGACAACTGATATCACCGAACTGGCGCAGAGAGAAAAATTCGAAGCATGGGTTATGACTCAAATCTGCATTTCCAAGTCAACGCTGGAAGGTCTGCGCACTTCTGTTGGATACCGTAACAGCACGTTATCTGGCAGTGATTACAACCTTATGTGGAATTTATGGAAAGCGGCTGGTGCCGAGATGGTAGAGGCGCTGGAGAAGGCGCAGGCAGCCGAGCGTCGTTGGCATCGGGCGGCGTCCCGGATACATGAGCAGGCTTGCGAAAGCGACGTGAAAATTGATGAGCTTGAGGCCATCCGCGCAGCAGCAGAAAAGCTGGTTCGCTGCAAAGGTCGCTATCACAGCGAGCAGAACTATCGCGCATTGGCTGCGCTGTTTGGCGTGAAAACCCCAGACCTGCCGCCGCTGGAGCATGAAAACGTCCATTATGCCGATGCTGCAGAGATGGAGATTGAAGCACTGCGCCAGCGCATCTCCGAGCTGGAGTCCCGCACCGTGAAGCTTCCGGATGGATGGCAATTCGAAGAATGTGAGATAGAGGGTTGTGAAAACGGCGCGATATTCAGTGTCGGCACTGGCAGTAGAAATATTCACCTTTGCGATAAATGCGCGCATGAGCCTCAGAATTCTCGCTTGAAGAAGTCTCCGTTATCTAAGCGGCTGCCCTTCAAAATGTCAGCTGGCATCAAGGTGGAGGATGAGTGATGTTCAAAATCGAAAGTTACGAACAACGCCTCAAGCGGGTTCTCACAGAAAACGCCGGTAAATTCACCATCGACGAAGACGGCGGAATCCATACCAACTGGCAGCATCCAGAAGTGCAGGAAACCATGCGCAGGCACTTTGAGGCGCTCAGCAAAATTAAGGTGGACCGGAAATGAGCGAATTTTCACGAGAAACACTACTCAACATTATCGAGACTGACCATGTGCAATGCGGTGAGGCTTCGGCATTGGCCCGCATGGCGCTGGCCGCAATGGACAGCGAGCCAGTTATTGTTGTTGGCGATGATGGAGGGGATGCGCTTTCTTATCGCCGCCTTATCCAGTCGTTCGCACCAGGCACTAAACTCTATCTCCATGCGGAGCCAGCGCCAGCAAGCGAGCCGGTAACGTATACCAATCTCGCTAAATTAAATTTCTACTCGCTAGGCGCATCCCTCAGCATTGGGTTGTTACCTGATGGCGAAAATGCTGATGAAGTCGTGAGGCACGAGGATGATCCATGCCGCGCCAGTATGCTCCAGGCTGGCAGCTCTCCGGTAATTCCTGATGGTTCGGCATCCATGCTACGGCGCTGGCTGGCATTTGGCCGCGGCATGCAAAATGCAGGATGCCAACTACCTCACAACCTGATTGCGGAAAGCGAGGCCATGCTCGCAGCCTCCCAGCATGATACCCCCGCTCTGAACTCGGTGCAGAGCGTCGATAGTGTCGCAGATAGATGGATTCCGGTAAGCGAGCGGATGCCGGAGAATGATGTATCTGTTCTCACATTCGACGGAATGTATAAGCGAGTTCATCATGCCATGTATGGTCATTGGCAGTGCTGGGAGCCAGAGAAAATCACCCACTGGATGCCGCTGCCAGCCGCCCCTCAGGAGGTTAGTGATGCCTAAATCCCCCGCAGAACGCAAAGCCTCCGGTTGAAATCAAACCCCTCTCCGGAGGGGTTTTATCGTATATGCTCATTTTGCTTTTATCCCCGGGAAGGGCGATAATTACCTCGTCAGCCTGAGCAACTGACACGATTATCCGGCGCCAAGTGGGGACACATGGCGCAAACACTGCAATTTGAGAAAAGTTATCAAAACGTACTGATTCCCGCAGAGCCGGGAACCAGCGAATACCTGCAACTTATCCCCGTAGGGCAACTGCTTTGCGGTGAGTTCCGCAAACCCCGTAATTACGCATTCCACAAGAAGTTCTTCAAGCTTCTGACTCTCGGGTATCACTACTGGACGCCTTCCGGTGGTCTCATTGAGCCCGCTGAGCGCACCCTCATATCCGGGTTTATCGACTTCCTCTCACCCGAATTCGATCAGCGCGCTGCGCTCCAGAACGCCGCGGAGATGTATCTCTCCTCTGTCGGTATTTCTCGCTCCCGCGATATGGCGCTGCTGAAACACTTCGAATCATTCCGCGAGTGGGCAACCATTCAGGCTGGCTTTTACGACGAATACCAGATGCCTGACGGCAGCCGTCGTCGTGTCGCAAAGTCGATCTCCTTCGCCAGCATGGACGACAGCCAGTTTAACGGCGTCTACAAATCAGTGCTGAATGTGCTCTGGAACTACATTCTGCGTCGCAAATTTCACTCGCCGGCTGAGGCTGAAAACGCCGCCAGTCAACTGCTGAGCTTTGCGGGGTGATAGCTATGCAATGTCTTCTCGCCAAAGTAATGGATCGCGGCATCTTCCGTGTGCCCGCGCGCCGCAAGCGCAAGGTCGAAGTTAAGCCTTCCGACATCCCGACCCAGAAAGACTACACCGCTCGCCTGGTCGATAAGAAGTGGCTCCGCCTGAGAGCAAGGAGGCCACATGCGTAAACCTGCACGTCGTAAATGCGCCCACTGCCGCGAATGGTTCCATCCTGCCCGGGAAGGGCAGGTGGTATGCAGTTTTGAATGCGCCAGTGCGATCGGCAAAAAACAGACAGCAAAAGCCCGGGAAGCAGCGAAGGCCAGAGCGGTGAAGCGGCTGAGCGAATCCGAGAAGGAGGGGCGTCAGCGCCGTAAAGCAAGATTGGCTGAGCTCAGACCTAACGGTTACTACAAAGCCCAGGCTCAGAAGGCATTCAACGCCTACATCCGCGCTCGTGATGTTGGTTTGCCATGCATCAGTTGCGGCGAGACCAGCCCGCCTGATCTGCATGGCGGCCAGTGGGACTGCGGCCACTTCAAAACGGTCGGCGCTTACCCTGAGTTGCGTTTTGAAGAGCGCAACGCTCATAAGCAGTGCAAATCGTGCAATGCCGGGGCCGGTAAGTACACCGCCAAAGAGTCGACGGTTGCTCAGCAATACGAAGCTGGCTTGGTCGCTCGTTACGGACAGGAGTATGTCGACTGGCTTAACGGACCCCACGAAATGACCAACTACCGCCGGGAAGACTTTATTCGTATCCGCGATGAGTACCGCGCCAAGCTCAAAGCACTGAAACGGCGGGAGGCCGCATGAACCACGACGTTATCGAACGCATCCGCGAACGCTGGCAAAAGCTTCGCCTCTGCCGGCACCGCGGCACCGTACTGGTTGACTACCGCATACTGAGAAATTTCGTCCGTATCTATCAGACCCTGGGAGAGACAGCATGAAACTGGAATTAACCAACGAACAGCACCAGTGGATAGATCAGTGGCTCCAGCTTTGGGGCGCATGGTGCCAGACAGGGAAGATAGACAAGGCGATGATAAATATGATTGCCAAGTTCATGGCCACGGTTGAACCGCAAGCACCATCAAGGCCTGTATGCAGCGATGATGATGGGTTGCTGATTGATGCCGTCATCCGAAATTACCTGAAAAACGTAGATGAGAACGCATGGAAGGTGATTTTTGCCTATTACGTCTGTAACTCAAGCGAGATAAGGATCGCTTCATGGCAGCATGCTGTTAGCAAACCTCGCCTGATGAAGACTCGCGCCGGAAACCAGTATAAGCACCCGAGCATTTCAACCATCCGTCGGGAAGTTAAGCAGATTATCAACGCGGCGCTCTTCTGCCTGTACCAGCCGCTGCAAAATGCGTTTAACGATCGGGAAAGTGTGAAGAAAATTGCAAAAAATAGTCATAACGTGCTTGCATTTCAATGAACAAATGAGCAATATATTTAGTGTAGGTTGCCGTATTTGCGTTTGACCTATCAGAACACCGAGCCTCGCCATCGTGCGGGGTTTTTTTATGCCTGCGATCCGGTCAGGGCTCTTGGGTTGAGACGTGCCGCACGACACGTCAAAGCCCTTCCGCGCAGAGCCCTGAACCAGATTGCATCTGTCGTAGTTTGGTAATTACGTCTGGCTTCCAACCAGAATATGCGGGTTCGATCCCCGCCAGATGCTCCAATCCCTCTACCTTGGGACCATTACGGCTACCGCGCCGTCACTTTTTACCCTTGGTATTACTTCCCGCCTTGAGCGGGTTTTTTATTTTCAGGGTCCGGGAATCACCATCGACGCTTTGTTGGTAAATCAGCCCGACGGCCCTGAACCTTTTACTGACTACAGATAGCACCCCGAACGTTATCGGAGGTGGAGACTATGAAAATGCCTGACAAAATCTTTTCGGCGGCCTCGTACTGCACGTCAGGCGGCCTTATATGCACAGGGCTCGCAAGGACCTATGACTGGTTTCATGGCCTTGACTGGAATTTTATTGCTCTGGCCAGCGGCGTGATAATCGGTGTAGCGACTTACCTGACCAATCTCTACTTTAAGCGCCGCTGGACGAAGATGTATCAGCAGTCCCTCGATCGTGGTTATGGTGGCCCGCCGCCGCAGGATGAATAGCGATGGCTAACCTGAAAACAAAACTCAGCGCGGCCATGCTGGCGCTTATCGCTGCCGGCGCATCAGCTCCCGTTCTCATGGATCAGTTCCTGAATGAGAAAGAGGGCAATAGCCTCACTTCATACCGCGATGGCGCCGGCATCTGGACGATATGCCGCGGAGCGACCCGGGTAGATGGAAGGCCTGTAACGCAGGGGATGAAGTTAACCCAGGCTAAATGCGACCAGGTGAATGCCGTCGAGCGCAATAAGGCGCTGGCATGGGTGGATCAGAATGTGCGGGTTCATCTGACGCCTCCTCAAAAGGTCGGGATTGCCAGTTTCTGCCCCTATAACATCGGGCCCGGTAAGTGCTTTCCTTCCACCTTCTACCGCAAGCTGAATGCCGGTGACCGTAAAGGAGCCTGCGCTGAAATTCGCCGGTGGATTTTTGATGGCGGAAAAGATTGCCGCGTACGTTCCAACAATTGTTACGGCCAGGTCTCTCGCCGTGATCAGGAAAGCGCACTGGCATGTTGGGGGATAGATGAATGAGCCGGTTAACCGCCATTATCAGCGCCATTGTGATCTGCCTGGTTGTTTGCCTTGGGTGGCTGGCCAGTCACTACCACAGCAACGCCACCGAGTTTAAAAGGCAGCGGGACAAAGCGACTGAGCAACTCGGCCTGGCGAAAGACACCATCGCTGACATGCAGGTAAGGCAGCGCGATGTTACAGCGCTCGATGCCAAATACACGAAGGAGTTAGCCGATGCAAAAGCTGAAAATGATGCTCTGCAGCGCAAGCTTGATAATGGTGGTCGGGTGCTCGTCAAAGGCAAGTGTCCAGTGTCAGCCGCAACCCAAACCACCGGCACCGCCAGCATGGGCGATGATGCCACCGTCGAACTCTCTGCAGTTGCTGGACGAAACGTTCTCGGTATCCGGGCCGGAATCCTCAGCGACCAAACAGCCCTGAGAGCGCTGCAGGACTATATCCGCACGCAGTGTCTGAAATAGCAAAGTGGGTTAAAATCATCAGTGGCTAGGGTAGCTCCCGAAAAGCGGCATCGTCACCGCCTGCCACTGATATCCTGACGAGCAACTTAGACGAGGTTGTGCATGAGCAAGCCAAAACCAAAGAGCACTGTCCGCATCTCATTTACCGTGATTGATGAGAGCGGAGAGGAAACGTTGAACCGTGATTTCTTCGTACCATTTGAAAAAATCAAGAGCGCTCGATTCCCTGTTTTACCTGATGCAGCACAGGATGAGGCCAAAAAGTTTCATGAGGCCGCCGTGATGATGGGCTGCTTTGGTGAATAGCACTAAACAAGGTCGCTAAGGCGGCCTTTTTTATTGGCATTACAGGAGCTATTCACCGAGTGGCTTCGATAATGCTTACCCGACAAGAAGCATAGATCTGGTGTCGACCAAAGAGGTGATCCACATCTTGACGGCTCGCAAAGACGAGAAGTGACTGAGCAACTCTGTGAAGAAGTGGCAATGTCGCGTTTATAAACTTCTGCAAATGGTGCCGGTAAAGTGCCATTGGCAGAGTTTTATGCAAGTTTCATGAGTTGCCGGTTAAATAATTCCCCGGTAAGTATTCGAGTAACCCAGAGGAATGTTCTGTATGGCTGATTTTGAAGACCGCCGACCATTCCCTCCCGTCAACTTCACTGGCGAAAACTGGCTGCCGTATACCCGGCTGATCCCTGCTGCCGAAATCGGCGAATGGGTAAACCAGAACATCCTCTCCGAAGAGGGCCGAATCCATAACCCTGACCATACGCACCTTGTCGATGCTGATCTCGCGTTTATGTGGGCCTCTGGCTCATTCGCCAAAAGCGGGCGCATTGTGCTGGGTCAGTGTGAGCAGGTAATGATGCGTGCTGGCGGCTGGCAGAAGTCCCGCATGGAGCAGCAGATGCATGAATGGTTCGGTCGTATACCGAAGTTCATCATCACTCTGGCTGCCGACTACTGCGAGCAATGCAGTGACCTCGAATTCTGCGCGCTGCTTGAACATGAGCTATATCACATAGCCCAGGCTACCGATGACTATGGCGCGCCGAAGTTCAACAAAGAGACCGGTATGCCGGTGCTCAAACTTCGCGGCCACGACGTCGAGGAATTCGTCGGAGTTGTCCGGCGTTACGGCGCCAGCAAAGACGTGCAGGAAATGGTGGATGCGGCGAACAGGCCGGCGGAGGTTGCTCATATCGATGTTGCCAGAGCTTGCGGGACGTGCATGCTGAAACTGGCGTGATTTTATACTGCTTTATACGGACGGTGGGTTATGGCTGCACTAAAACCAGAAGTGAGAGCCTTTATCGTTCAAGAGCTCGCTTGCTTTGATACGCCATCCCAAATCGTCGAGTCCGTACAAAAAGAATTCAAGGTTCAGGTGTCGCGCCAGCAGGTGGCATCGCATGACCCGACAAAGGTGGCAGGGAAAGGTCTGGCTCAAAAATGGGTCGAACTTTTCAACCTTACCCGCGACCGCTTCCTCAACGAAATTTCCGACATCCCGATCGCCAACAAAGCCTATCGCCTTCGCGTCCTGCAGCGAATGTCTACGACTGCCGAAGGTATGAAAAATCTCGGTATGACAGCTCAGTTACTGGAGCAGGCAGCAAAAGAGGTTGGCGATGCCTACAGCAACAAGCAAAAGGTGGAGCTAACCGGCAAAGACGGCGGCCCGCTGAATCAGGTGACGTACACCGCTGAAGACTATGCGAAGGCCCAGCAGAAGCTGGAGGGAAGGTTAGAAGGGCTGGACTGATATGAGCGGAATTATCGAATGGGATGACCTGTCATTCCCGGAGCGCGTGATCATCCGTTCAAAGTCCACGAAGTCATTCCTGAACTTCACCCGGATATGGTTCGAGCTGATTCAGGGCGATCGGCTGCTGGTTAACTGGCATCACCGCCTGATGGCTTCGAAAATTGATGATCTGCTTGCCGGGCGCCTTGTCCCGCGAAACCTGATTATCAACATCCCGCCCGGAGGTACAAAAACAGAGTTCTTCTCCATCCACTTCCCGGCGTATGTCAACGCCCTGGTGCAGGAGAAGCGGCTTAAACGCTTTCGCAACCTGAATATCTCTTTTGCTGACACGCTGGTAAAGCGTAACAGCCGGCGCACCCGCGACATTATCGCCAGCCGTGAATATCAGGAGTTCTGGCCCTGCTCGTTTGGTGTCAACCAGGCAGAAGAGTGGGAGATAAAGGACGAGCGAGGGCGCTCTATAGGCCAGACGGTATCACGCTCAAGCAACGGGCAGATCACCGGTGGTCGTGGTGGCTACTACGGACCAGAGTTCTCCGGCATGGTGATGCTGGACGACTACAACAAGCCGGTGGACATGCTCAGCGAGTCCCGACGCAAAAGCGCGAATACGCTGCTGGTAAACACCATTCGATCGCGGCGCGGCGATAAGTCGAAAGAGCACCCGACTCCGTTTGTGAGCATTCAGCAGCGCCTGCACACCGACGATGCGACGGGCTTCATGCTTGCCGGCGGAATGGGCGTGCCGTTTCACCATGTCGCCATACCGGCCATGATCGACGAGAAGTACATCCAGTCGCTCGATGAGCCATGGCGTTCGCTTTGCTGGGAAACGGTCAAAGATACCGATTCTGTGGTCGTTGGTGGCGTTCGCTACTGGTCCTACTGGCCGCAGATGGAAGACGTTAACGACCTCCTGCAGCTGTGGGAAAAGGATCGCTATACCTTCCTGTCGCAATACCAGCAAAACCCAATGGCGCTGACTGGCGGGATCATCGACACCAGCTGGTTCAGAACGTATACCACCCTGCCGAAGCTTACGCACCGCGCCGTGTATGTCGATACGAACAGCGGGAAGGTGGAGGACTGGCTGGATTACACCGTGTTTACGCTGGCTGGCATGGGCGTGGACGGGAATCTGTACATCATCGACGTCGTTCGCGGTCGGTGGGACCCGGAAGACCTCCTGAAGAAAGCGGAAGAGGTTTGGGAAAAATGGCGCCTGTCTGGCTCCATGCGGGTTATGCCGCTGCGTCATATGGCCATTGAAGAGAAGCAAGCCGGGCAGGGCCTCATCACCACGCTGAAAAAACGTAGCCAGACACCCGGGCAACTCGCCATCCCGGTGAGGGAAATTCCACGCGGTACCGGGCAGAACAAGCTCGTTCGCTGCCTTAACGTCATCCCCCAAATCAAAACCGGGAAAGTGTTCGTCCCCGCGACGCACACCGACGACGGACAGAAGCTTTCCAGCATCTTCTACGAGGACGGCACGATCGCAGGCTCAACGGAGTGGGTGCTGACGGCGATGACGGAATGCGCTGCTTTCTCCGCTGATGACAGTCACGACAACGACGACATCCTCGATACTTGGATGGACGCAATCGACGACAACCTGATTTCCGGCCCGCAGCCGATGGTTATCGACCCGAATCAACTCAGGAGAATTTAAGTGTGGTGGTTTAAAAAGAAAGAAGTCGCCGCGCCTGAGCCGGCAAAAGAACCTGAAGCACCGAAGGTCGGGATCAGGCCCGAGGCCGTGGCAGAAGTCCGTGCATTACCGAAAAGAGAGTTTCAGCGCTACGAACCGCCGAAAGGGGTCATCCCCGAGGCTATCAAAAGCGCCATTCTGGCAATGGACTCCACGCCTTACGATGCTCTCAATGCTGTGTATGGCGGCTACGGCTACGGTGACTTTGATAGCTTCCCTGGCTATCCGTACCTGGCCACGCTGGCGCAAAAGCCTGAATATCGCAAGATGGTTGGCACCATCGCGGAAGAAATGACCCGCAAATGGATAAAGCTCAAAACTGTCGGCGATGAAGACAAGGCGGATCGGGTAAAACAGCTCGAAGAGGCCATGAAGCGGTTTAAGGTGCGCGAGCGCTTTAAAGAAGCCGCAGAACACGACGGCTACTTTGGCGGCGGCCAGATTTACATCGACGTTCGTTCGCCGCGGGGAATCTCCGCATGGATGGATGACAACGAGCTGCAATCGAAGCTCTTCATGAGCGATAAGAAGATCACGAAAGGCAGCCTGCAGGGGTTCAGGGTCATTGAGCCTATCTGGACCTATCCGGGGATTTATAACTCCGACAACCCGCTGAGCCCGGATTTCTACAAGCCGACGCAGTGGTTTGTCATGGGCCGGACCGTACACGCAAGCCGGATGATTGATTTCGTCTCGCGGCAGGTACCTGATCTGCTGAAAGCATCGTATAACTTCCGTGGACTGTCTCTCTCGCAGATTGCTGAGCCATACGTCAATAACTGGCTTCGCACCCGCGACAGCGTCAGCGACATGATCCACTCGTTCTCAGTTCCGGTAATCGGAACAAATATGAGCACGATTCTGCAGGGCGGTGGGGCAGATAGTCTTCTGGCAAGGCTTGATGTCTTCAACCGATGCCGCGATAACCGTGGTGCATTCGCTAAAGACAACAACCCTACCCAGCCAGAAACGGTTGAGTTCGTTAACGCCCCGCTTAACGGTCTCGATGCCCTGCAGGCACAGTCGCAGGAGCACATGTCAGCGGTTTCGAGCATCCCGCTCGTCAAACTGCTGGGCATTACTCCAAATGGCCTTAACGCAACGTCTGACGGCGAAATCCGCGTTTTCTACGACTACATTCACGCCCTGCAGCAGTCTGTTTTTAAAGACAACCTGAAGCGCGTGATGGACATCATTCAGCTCTCTGAGTTCGGCGACATTGACGACGACATAACCTTCGACTTTGAGCCGCTGTACGAAATGAGCGCTAAAGAGCGGGCGGAAATTCGCAAAGTAGACGCTGACACTGACGCTGTCTATGTGGCCGCCAGCGTGCTCTCCGGTAACGAAGTCCGTGAAAAAATTGCCGGTGACCCGGACTCGCCCTATCACTCTCTGGACCTGAATGATGACCTCGAAATCGAAGACGACTACGACGAAGAGGAAGAAACAGACCCTGACGATAAGGGCGGTTCATCCTAACGCTGGCGTTGAAGCATGGTACCGCCGACAACTTGATAAGCAGGTGCAGGAAATGCAGGCATCTGTTGTCTACTGGCTGTCGGCAAACTATCGGGCCAGCGGCGCGGCTGTCGCCATGGATGCATCACCTGCAGTGATGATGCGGAATGCCATGCAGAAACTGGCAAAGCGCTGGACGCGGCGGTTTGATGACATGGCGCAAAAGCTGGCCGACAGGTTCGCTAACGACGCCATGAAAAACGCGGATGCTTCACTGGCCACAGCCTTCAAAGATGCGGGGTTTACTGTCGAGTTCAAGATGACCTCGCAGATGAATAACGCTCTTCAGGCGACCATCGCCGAGAACGTCGGCCTTATCCGATCCATCCCCGGGAAGTATTTCACCGAGGTGGAAGGGCTGGTTATGCGGTCGGTAGCGCGTGGGCGCGACCTGTCCTATCTCACCGATGAACTCCAGAAGCGATACGGGATTACCCGGCGCCGTGCGGCGTTCATTGCCCGAGATCAGAACAACAAGGCCACCTCAGTCGTTCAGTCTGCGCGACAGCAGGCGCTAGGCATCACTCAAGGCGTCTGGAGGCACTCACATGCTGGCAAAAAGCCGCGACCATCCCACGTTAAAGCTGATGGAAAGGTGTTTGAGCTAAGCAAGGGAATGTATCTGGATGGTAAATGGGTGATGCCTGGAGAGGAAATCAATTGCCGTTGCACCTGGTCACCAGTAATACCAGGCCTATCGTAAATAATCAAAATCAATCAAGGTCGCTAAGGCGGCCTTTTTTATTGCCATAAGCGGGGAAGTCTATGGACGAACTCGAATCCTACTCGCTAGCCGAGGATGAGGATAAGTGGATAACCATAAATGGTTCCCACGTCAAAATTGATGAAAATGGAGATGTTGTTGCTGGCGCTGAAGGGAAGATTAATAGTAATAAAAATGAAAAGAAATCAGCCGGGGAAAAACTATCAGCCAATGAAAAGTCAGCCATTTCCAGTTACTCAGGTGACAATTTCTTAAAAATAAACTCAGATCTTCGTAAAGGTAAAGATGAAGACCCTGATGTGGCACGCATTGACTCCGCCATTGGCAAGGGAAGTTTAGAAGGTGGAACGCTTTACCGAGGAATGAGCAGGGAGGACGCAAAAAAACTGTTCCCAGGCGGAGATATTAAAAAAGGAATGGTTGTTTCAGACCCTGCTTTTCTTTCCACATCTAAAGAAAAAAAGATCGCCGGCATGTTCAGCATCGGCGGTGTAATGCTCCAAATAGAAACAAATAAAGGTGACAAGGGGCTAGATGTTACTGGTCTTTCCAGCAACAAGCATGAAGATGAAACATTACTTCCACGCAATGCAAAAATGGAAGTGATTGGAGTGCATCCCCCAAAATCACCGGGTCAGCCGGTGACAATAAAGGTCAGATACATAAGCGAGGAAAAGAGACCCGCAATGGACGGGATTACGGAAAGCCTGGCATTTGACCGCGCCTCTGTGCGCACCATCGACGCAAATGGCCGCCTTCAGATTTCACGAACGAATATCAGCAAGGCAAACGTCAACGCCTACTACGGAAGAGAGATACCAGGAAGCGAAGAACTTGGCCTCGAACCCAACAAGCTTTACCGGCTTTGGCGCCACCCGGACGAGCTCCGGAAAGCAGCCAAAACCTTCAATAACATCCCCGTGCTCAGCAAGCACATCCCCGATTTTCCCACCGACCCGCCAAATGAATTTCGTGTTGGCGTGACGCACTCCAATGCGGAGTTTGACGGCACGTATCTCACGGTTGGTATGTCGATCTGGGATAACAGCGCGATTGCTGGAATTGAGAGCGGAGAGCAGCGAGAGCTATCTGCATCGTACAAGTACGTCGCAGACATGACCCCGGGTGTTACCCCTGACGGCGAGCCTTATGACGGCGTTATGCGTGACATTTTCGGAAACCACGAAGCGCTGGTCCCTGACGGCCGCGCAGGGCCAGATGTACTGGTCGCAGATTCATTACCACCGGAGCTTAATCACATGCGTAAACATAAGGTAGCGGCGATCCGCGCCACCCTTAAGCCACTTCTGGCGCAGGATGCAGATCTGGAGGCAGAAGTCCGCAAAGCTCTTCTGGCTCTTGATGAGGCCGAAAAGGAAGACGAAAAAGAAAACAAACCCGCCGACGACGAAGACGACGACGAGAAGGACAAGAAAAAAACGGCGGACGATGAGGACGATGACGAAGACAAGGACAAGAAAAAAACCGCCGAAGATGAAGGCGATGAAGAAGACGACAAAGTCTCCAAAACGGCGATGGACTCTGCGATTCGTCTGGCAGCCGACAGCGCAACTAAAAAGGCCGCGGAAAACTTCCGGAAAATCCGTGAAGCAGAGCAGGTCGTCCGCCCGCTGATCGGCGACGTCGTTGCCATGGACTCAGCCGAAGATGTCTATCGCACCGCGCTTGAACAGAGCGGCGTGGATATCTCCGGCGTTCACCCGTCCGCTTATCCGGCGATGGTCAAAATGGCGATCAGCCAGAAAGAAAATTCACGCCCTGTCATTGCGCAGGATTCCGCTTCCGTCAGTGAGTTCGAAAAAGCATTCCCGACCGCTGGCAAACTGAAACGAGGTTAACATGGCAGGTTTTCAGACACGAATTAACCAGTATCCGGCCCCCGGCGTCGAAGGGGCCTTTGCTGGCACCAACCCTCACGCGACCTATCAGGCTGGCGAGGGCGCTCTGGTTGCTGGTGAGGGCGGCCTGACTGTCGGCCGCTTCGCCTGGGCTGTTGACGGTGTGGCTTCCAATGCCGGTAGCGGTGTTCCGTCTGGCTTTGTCCATCGTGACGGTCAGGCGTCGATCACCGTTTGGTTGGGTCAAGCGTCCATGCTTATCCAGCCAGGTCGTGAAGTGACCCTGAAGGTTGCCGGTGATTACTGGGCCAAAACGTCAACCGCTGCCACCCGCGGGCAGAAGGTTTTTGCATCCCTGACCACCGGTGAGGTGCAAGTCGCCGCAGCCGGCGCAACCGTGGCCGGTTTTATCGAGACCGCATTCTATGCCGCAAGCGATTGTGACGCTGGCGAGCTGGTCAAAATCAGCACCTGGAGCAAGTAATGAACGAATTTCAGCGACACTACGCCGCAGCCAGCGGGAAATATGGCATTGTGCTGCCCGGCGCGAAGGACTACCTGAAGCCGGAGTTTGCGGAGAATTTCGCGCTGGCGATGGATGCCCAGCCGCAAATGGTTACTGCGAATAACGCCGGTATCCCGGCCTACTTCACGAACTACGTCGATCCGGAACTTATCCGCGTTCTCGTAACGCCGATGAAGGCCGCAGAGATTATCGGTGAAGTGAAAAAAGGCGACTGGACGACGCTGACCTCGCAGTTCCCGATCGTCGAGTCGACTGGTGAAACCAGCGCTTACGGCGACTTCAACAACAACGGCATGACTTCCGCCAACGTCAACTGGGTACCGCGCCAGTCATTCCATTATCAGACTCACACCCGCTGGGGTGAGCGCGAGCTGGACATGTACGGCGCCGGGCGTATCGGCTATGCCGCCGAGCTCAATGTGGCCTCTGCACTTGTGCTGAACAAGTTCCAGAACAAGTCCTACTTCTATGGCATCGCCGGACTGGAAAACTATGGTCTGCTCAACGATCCGTCTCTGAGCGCTCCGGTGACGCCGGCGGCGACTGGTTCCGGCGGTAGCGTTACCTGGGCAACTAAAGACGGGCAAGCCGTATATGACGACATCTCCGGTCGTCTCTATAAGCAGTTGGTCTCTCAGACCAAAGGCCTCGTAGAGCGTACCGATCGCATGGTGCTCGGTATGTCTCCGGAAATGGAAGTCAACCTGACCAAGACGAACCAGTACAACGTGAACGTCACCGATCAGCTGAAGAAAAACTTCCCGAACATGCGTATCGAAACCGCTGTTGAATACAGCACCGACGCGGGCGAGCTTGTGCAACTGATTGTTGAGCGTCTGGGTGAGCAGGACACCGCTTACGCAGCGTTCACCGAGAAGATGCGCGCCCACGCTGTCGTGGTGGAAGAGTCTTCCTGGCGGCAGAAAAAATCCGGTGGCACCTGGGGTGCAATCATTCGTCAACCGCTGGGCATCGCCAGCATGATCGGGGTGTAACATGGCCGAAACAGTAACTGTAGGATGCAAACTGCCGAACGGCCTGATCCTGGAGCAGGGCGAGTACAAAGTGGAGCTTAACGGCTCCAACTCCTCTATCGTTGTCGGCGGCTACGGCCTGACCGAAAACGTGGACAAGGAAGCGTTTGAAGCATGGCTGGCAGTACATGCTGATCAGCCATACGTTCGCAAAGAGCTGGTGTTTGCCCAAGCGAAAACCAGCAGCGCCCAGGCGAAAGCGAATGAAAACGCTTCGGAGAAAACTGGTCTGGAAGGTCTGGATCAGAACAATCCGGCCCCTGGCATTGAGAAGGCGGACAAAAAATAATGGCGATCGTTGTCTTTGATGTTGCCGCATTTCGTGAGCGTTATCCGGAGTTCGATGCCGTAAGTGAAACGCTGCTTAATGCGTACTTCACGGAGGCAACGATTTACCTGAATAACACGGACAGCAGCCCGGTAAAAGATATCTCTATCCGGGCTCTTTTCCTGAACATGCTGGTCGCGCACATTGCGGCGCTGAATTCAGGCGTAAACGGCGAAAAGGCTTCTGGTCTGGTTGGCCGTGTGGCAAGCGCATCGGAGGGGTCAGTGTCAGTATCAGCTGATGCAGGGCCCTCAAGCGAAAGCTCCTGGTGGTATAAGCAGACTACTTACGGGTCAGCTTACTGGGAGGCCACAAAGCCTTACAGGACCGGGTTTTATGTCCCTGGCTCATCCCCTTCAATGTACCCGGGGCATTATAACCGCCGTTCTTTCATCCGGAGGTAGCTATGGATGGAATGTCAGGCGGCGATAAGCTGATGGAGCACCTGCAGTCTATCGCAAAGGGGCTGTCCTCTGGCGATGATTTGAAGGTGGGTTTCCTTGAGGGGGCTAAGTACCCAGACGGGACGCCGGTAGCACTTGTGGCAGCCACCAACGAATTTGGCGGCACTGTAAAAATCCCGGCGCATACCCGGGATTTGAACTTTTACGTTCGCCGTGACGGTGTTTCTCGCTTCGCAAAGCCATCAAAGGCCAATTTCGCGCAGTCAGTAATGATACCCGAGCATATCGTTACGATCCCATCCCGGCCGTACTTCAGGAAGACTATTTCTGAACATGGTCCGGAGTGGGGCGGAGAGCTCGGGAAACTCATGAAGGCAAACGATTTTGACGCCCGCAAAAGCCTGGCGCTGATGGGGGAGCGGATCAAGGGGCAGATTCAGTCGTCAATCATCGCTTTTTCTGAGCCGCCGAACGCAAAAAGCACGGTCGACAAAAAAGGGTTTAATGACCCGTTGGTCTGTAGTGGTGATATGCTAAACTCCGTAGATTACGAGGTGAAAGACGGGGTGTAGCATGGGAAGAAAGGCGATAGATTACACAGGCAAAAAGTATGGAATGCTTACTGGTTTAAAAAATACCGGGCAGAAATTTCATAAGGGATTTGTGTGGGAGTGGTTATGCGATTGCGGAAACACGCATCAAGCACTTCCCCAGCATGTCACTTCAGGTTCGACTAAAAGTTGCGGATGCTACCGAAAGGAAAAATCCGTGATTAAAGCTGGAGAGACCTATGGGTACTTAACCGCCATTAAAAAGACTGAAGAAAAATACTTCAATTCTTACAAGTGGTTATTTGTCTGCGTCTGTGGAAAATTCTTATCCCTTTCCCCATCCCATGTTATGGGAGATCAGAAAAGCTGCGGATGTATGCAACATTCCAATCCTCACAAAACTCATGGCATGACAAGCTCTCCTGAATACCGATCATGGCAGGAGATGAAGGCCAGATGTGGCGGGAAGGACGATGTTTCCATCAAACATTATGTTGGTCGTGGAATAGATTTTTGCGAGACATGGAATAGCTTCGATAGATTTTATGAAGATATGGGGCCGAGACCAGCAGGAACATCTCTTGAGCGCATCGACAACGATCTTGGTTACTCTGCGGCAAACTGTCGCTGGGCGACTCAAAGCGAGCAGATGGCGAATACAAGGCGGACTATCAGGGTTTTTGTTGACGGCGTGGAATATTGTCTCAAGCATGCCTGCGCTTTAAGGGGTATTAACTATGACAAAGTCAGGTCAAGAATTAGAAAAGGAATGCAAGCTCAAGAGGCTCTTGATATGGGGTGACTCATGAATCTTCATTCCATAGTGCGAAGCGCCATTAGCGCGGTTAATCCTCGCGTCGAGGCGCAGATTTACCGCTCGATCGGACCAATCAAAAACCCGGATTACTCGACTTCTCCTGGCTTCGCGCCGCCGGTAACGATGATGGTGCAAAAGCAGGCGCTGAGTCAGGCTGATATCAGGCACATGGATAACATGAATATCCAGGGTGTGCTGGTCAGTATCTGGACGGATGGCAACTGGTGCGGGATTAACAGGGATCGGCAGCAGGGCGGCGATAAGTTCGTTATCGGCAATGAAACGTGGCTGGTCGTGGATGTGCCTGAAATCTGGCCGGACTGGACGAGGGTTATCGCATGTCAACAATTGACGTAGGCCTGCAGGTCACTGAAAGCGATCTGTTTAAGGCGACTGGCGATTTCCTTTCTGTCCTCTTCCCGGATTCAGAGATCACGCAGACTCAGCAAAATCAGACCCCCATGCCGAAAGGCGGTTTCATTACTATGACGCCGCTTTTTCTGACGGACCTCTCAACCAGTGCTGTCAATTACGAGTATGACGGCGTTAGCGATTACGGGCGGGCAGAACTTTGCCGCGTTGATGAATGGCAATGTCAGCTCGATTTCTACGGAGATCAGGCGCAAAACAATGCCACCATCTTTTCGCGCATTGCCCGCTCCGAATTCGCATGCACCTGGTTCAGGGAAAACGCAAATGTCCTGGTACCGCTTTATTCCGGCCCCCCGCGGCAAACCTCGATGATCAACGGCGAGAAACAGTGGGAATCCCGCTGGACGCTTGAATTCCACGCAAACCCGCTGATTGTCGTCAGCGTTCCTCAGCAGTTTATGACAGGCGCAGATGTAATATCGCAGCCGGTCGACGTGAGATTTCCTCCGGAGAAATAATAAATGGCAATTTCGCTATCAAAAATCGCCCAGATGCTTCCCGGCGTACTGAAGGCGACAGGGACAGCTATTGATCTCAATGGTCTGTTCCTGACCGACAGCGCATACGCGCCGGTTGGTGCAGTACCCTCATTTTCCAGTGCGGATGAGGTAAAGGCGTACTTCGGCAGCGCGTCGATTGAGTACACCGCCGCGGTGCTGTATTTCGCCGCATTCACCGGTAAAACGCAGATGCCTGGCAAGCTGTATTTTAGCCGATTCAATACCGCAGCAGTGGCGGCATTCCTTCGTTCCGGATCGCACGCCGCGACCACGCTGGCACAGCTCAAGTTGCTTTCGGGTACGCTGACTCTGACCGTTGACGGCACGGAGGAGACTTCTGCGGCTATCAACCTCAGCGGCGCCACCAGTTTTGATAACGCGGCAGAGCTGATTGAAACCGGCATTGGCCCCTCGGTTGTAGTGACCTGGGATAGCGTGCTGAAGAAATTTATCATCACCTCTGCCACCACGGGCGTGGATAGCACCATTACCTTTGCCGATGAAGGTACGCTGGCCACAGGCCTTAAACTGACCGAAGCGACCGGCGCGGTGATCTCTCAGGGTGCGGCGCCGGCAGTGATTGACGATATCTTTACTGCCATTCTGGCCAAAGAGCAGGACTGGGTAACATTCTCCACGACGTTCGCTGTCACCAAAGACCAGGCTAATGCGTTTGCTCTCTGGACAAACAGCCAGAACCACCGCTTTTCCTATGTCCCATGGGACGCATCAGGAACGGCAATCGTGGCGGGCAGCTCGAATGCACTGGTGTACGACATCATCAACACCTACGCCTATAACGACATCTGCCCGGTGTATGGTTATCCGAACCACGCAGCAAACGCTATGGGGTTTGTGGCTGCGCTGAACTTCACGCAGGCCAATGGGCGCTGTTCTCTGAATGGTCGTCAGGTGTCCGGCCTGCTGCCGATGATCAGTAACGATACTGATTACGAGGCGGCCAAGGCCAACGGTTATAACTTCTACGGCAACTATGCCTCGAATGCCGTCGAAACCAACCAGTGGGCGCCCGGCTCTATTACCGGTGATTATGCCTGGCTTGACGCATGGGCTGGTCAGGTATGGGTAAATGCTCAGTTGCAGGCGGCTCTCGTTGCGCTGTTCCAGCAGGCGAGCAATCTGCCCTACGCAGCAGCCGGAAAAGCTCGCATTGAGTCGTGCATGAAGCCGACCATTGAGCAATTCAGGGCGTGGGGTGGCATGACGGCGGGCACCGATCTTGACCAGTCGCAGATCGACCAGATTAACGCCATCGCTGGCGTCGATGTTACGGATTCGCTTATGGCTGAAGGGTATTACGTCTACATCGGCCCGTTCACCGCGGCAATGCGCGCCGCGCGTACCAAGCCAACGGTTTACTTCTGGTACACCGACGGCGGGATCATCCAGGGTATCACCGTTAACAGCACGGAGGTGCAGTAATGGCCGGTCAAAATATTACGTCGGCAGACGCGATCATTGAGCTGGTAATCGCTGAGCTCTACCCGTCAGGGTTTAACCTGGAGCAGTTCGAAGCGCAGAACATCTTCGAAATGGGTGATACTGACACGGCAGAGTACCAGCGTACTGCTGACGGGAAACTGCTGGGCGGTTTTGTTTATGGTGATCTGCCGTGGACATTCCATCTGGCTGCATCCTCACCGTCGATTAAGTACATCGACAACTGGCAAACCACGCAGATGACCACGCGGTCTGTGCTGCGTGTCAATGGTACGGTGATCCTGCCATCGCTGGGTAAAAAGTACATCATGACCAACGGCATCCTGCAGCGCGCGCGCCGTATGCCGTCTGCCGGCCGTGTGCTTCAGCCGGTAACTGGGCTTATCCAGTGGGAAACCGTCACCCCGGCAGACTACTCAGCGTAAAAAAATCAGCCCGGCCAAGTCCGGGCTTTTTTATTCCCGCAATACCACGCGCTTCACACGCGCACATCACAACACAGAACCTTTCAGGATGACCCTTGAGGATACCGGTTTGGCTATCGGTGCCTTTCTGTGGGCCGGATTCCTGTGTGACAAGGTTCATCACTAAAAGGTAATTACCGAGATGTCTAATATCATCCCCATGAATTACGATGACCGTTCATTTCCTTTTACGGCTGACTGCTGGTTCAATGCCACGGTTGCCGCAAAGCATCACGGCAAGCTACCAAAGGACTGGCTAAAGACTGAGGCGACAAAAATTTATATCGCCGAATTGGCTGAGGAGCTTGGAATTGCTGGCTCCGGTGTAAAAGAGGATTTTTCTCCCCTTTTAGTCAGAGTGGAGAAAGGGCGAAACGGCGGGACCTGGCTTCATCCGGAGTTGGCGGTGGAATTCGCCCGCTGGTTGTCAGTGAAATTCGCCCGCGCCTGTGATCGTCATATTAAAAATCTTCTGCTGAGTAAAAACTTCCAACTCACCGAAGATCAGATTGTCGGCCTGATGGTATGCCAGCAACCAACGTCCTGGGAGAAGCGCTTTAAAGACCCGTTCTACCAGGCGCTGTCGAAAATGTCCGGCCTTCCTTACTTTGGTCATGTCGGTGGTTGCCCGGCGCTGTTCGGTCAGATCACCGCTCGATGGGTGTACGGTGTCGCACTTCCCGATTATGTCTATCAGGCAGCCAAACAAGCCGCCGGGGACAGCAAGGAGAAGATTCACCAACATCTTAAGCCTGATGCCCTGGAGAAGGTCGAGCAGCAACTGATCGCCGTTACCAACATTGCCAGTTGCAGCATTGACCAGAAGGACTTCGAAGCCCGCTGCATGGCTGCGTTCCCCGTTAAGGGGCAAATGAAGTTGCTGTATGCGGCGGCGTGATGACCAAAAATACACAATCGCTCGATAAGAAAATCCAGAATGCAATTTTGCATTCTGGACACAAAACCACAGATTCGTGGTTTTTTGGATAGTCCGCTCCGGTGGGCTTTTTTATTGCCAGATAACTCATTCAGGAAACAAAAATGGCTCGTAAAAGCATCGTATTCACGGTTGAAGCGAATAACCGTGACAAGGGTAAGCAGTTCAAAATCACCGAAATGCCGGCGAGAAAGGCCGAAGAGTGGGCGATCCGCCTGGCGTGCGCCGTGATTGGCGCCGGCGTTACCGTTCCCGACAATATGATGATGGCTATCGGTGCTGCGGTGGCTCCGGCCCCAGCCGAGGATAACGCAGAAGCTCGCGAGCTGTATGAAAGCGTGATGGCCAGCGGCATGGCAGGTCTCGCTCAGTGGGGTATTACTTCACTGGCTAAAGTTCCGTTCGCACAGTCTAAGCCTCTGCTTGATGAGTTGCTTGGCTGCGTGAAATTCCTCGGCGGTAATAGTATCGAAACAGCGCTTGTTGACGAAGGTCAGATCGAAGAAATCAGCACCTGGTCGCGCCTGAAAATCGAAGCCTTCAAACTCCATATCGCTTTTGTAGCAGCCACCGCAAGTTAGAAATTCCCCTATCCGTTCCTGAAGATTCAGATCGCGGCTTTATACAGTATGCGAATGTACCGCGCACTATTGCCGCGGTAATCTCCGGGAAAATGGCGACACTCCACGAACTGGACACGGTATACAGCGTTCAGGATATGTGGTGGCTGATTGAAATAATGACCGTGGATAACACCAACAGAGCCATAGCGGCGGAGAGTGATCATGGCAGCAACGGTAATTGATGCCCTCCTGGTGACGCTGGGCCTTGATACTTCTCAGTTCCGCAAAGGCCAGCAGGAAGTCAGTGACGACCTGAAAAAGCAGCGCGAAGACGCCAAAAACACCGCCAAGGAAATGGCGGAGCAGGGCAAGAAAGCCGCTTCGTTCTTCAGCAGCATAAAGACGGAATTGCTGGCACTGACTGGCGTTACTGTCACTGCCGGCGGCCTGATAAGCTTTGTGAAAAGCACCACTTCCGGCCTGATGGATTTGTCGATCCAGTCGAAAGCGCTGGGACTATCGGCCCGCGAGCTTGACGGTTGGTCAAAGTCAGCTGAGGCGGCAGGAAGTTCGGCTGAGAAGATAAGCGCTTCTCTGCAGGGGTTTCAGGGCGCCATACAGGGAGCGAGAGTCGGCGATTACAGTAGTTCTATTTTTGGTGGTCTGGCGCAATTAAATGCGCTGACGGGCCAGAATTTTGACGTGTGGGGACAGGACGCCAGTTCCCTGGCCAAAACATCCCTTGATGCGCTACGGAAAATCAGCGATCCAAACCTTCGCCGGCAGGTCGGGTTAAGTCTTGGATTTGATGATGCAACCTTGCAGCGTAATCAGGAAGGGAAATTCCTGCCTGACGTTGATCGCCTGACCAAAAGCTCCGGCATTACAGACGCCTCAACCAAAGGCGCAAAGGAATTTACAGCCGCATGGGCGGAGCTGGGGCAAAATCTCGACACGGTAAAAAACCAGATTTACGTGGGCTTGATACCAACCATTCGCGATCTGAATGGTCTCCTCATAGAGTGGTCGTCTGGTAACGCAAAATCCTCTTCATTCTTCAAAGAGCTGAAGCGGGACATTAACGACATTACTGGTATTGACCTTGGTAGCTGGACGCTATCAGGCGATCTACGCAACCTCAAAGATAACTTTTCCATGCTCGGAAAAGTGCTAAACCACTTGGGTAACGCTTTAAACGAGCTCAATAACGGCAACTTCTCCAAGGCTGCCGATGAGTTTAAAAAGGCGTGGTACGGCACTGAAGACGGAAAGCCTACCGGTAATGATGCGCTGCCCGGGGTGACAAGTAACTCCCAAAGCATTTACGAAAACAGCACGTATAAAAAATATAATGACCTCCTGAACAAGTATCTACCCGAGTGGCTGGGGGGAACACCTTCGGACAGAAAGAAGGACCAAGATGAGAAGTCTTACTGGGATACGACAAAGACTCTGCTTTCTAAAATAGCCGATGCCATTGTCACCCCTGCTGGCGCCTCCTCTTTAGAGCCAAGTATCGGGGGGTATCAGCCCAACGTCCCGCTTAACGCGCAGGCCGCTCGCCTTGGCACCAAAGGAAAGGCATTTCTTCAGGCAATGGCTGGCGAATTCGGGGCGCTGGAAGGTAAATATGGACTTCCGGCCGGACTGCTGTCTTCGGTAGCTGCTACTGAATCAGGTGGGGACCCGTTCGCAGTATCCCCCAAAGGGGCGAAAGGCCCATTCCAGTTTATGGATGGAACTGCCAGAGACTTGGGTTTGAAGGGGATGGACGTTTATGACCCCCATAAGTCAGCTGATGCCGCTGCAAGATACCTGCGCTATCTGCTGGATGCTACTGGTGGCGATCTGGAAAAAACTCTTGCCTCCTATAACTGGGGGCTCGGAAACGTCCAGAAGAAAGGCATGGATAACCTGCCGTCGGAAACTCGCAATTACGTCCCCAAAGTCATGGCCGGAATGCGCCCCGGCGCCGGGATGGCCGTAGACCGCGCGATGCCGGGTCAGGCTGGCGGTGTTTATAACTTTTATGGCACCAAAATCACCACTCAGGCCCAGAACGTGGAACAGCTTACCAGCGACATCAAAAAGCACGGCGACAACCGCGTCATGCTAATGGCTGGCTACTCAGGACAATAACTCATGTCGTTTTCTCTGAATGTCTCGACAGTGCTATCCGCCATTCAGGGAGGAAGCCTGTTATCCGTCCTTAACAGCGCCCTGTCGCCAACTTACCGGATCACCTATAACACCGTTGACGAGTCGCTTTTGACGGCTGCAGCCGGGCAGGAGGTTTTCTCTCCTTCCGGCTGGGTTAGCGTTGATCGCTACGGTGATGCGGCAGTGACTAAGGGGCCAGTAGAAAAGGGCCGGTACACGTCCTACAACAAAGTGAAACAGCCGTCTGAACTCAGGATCATTTTTGCCCTTGAGGGATGGACGGCTTTTTCCGGGTCACTGCCTAACCTGACCAATTTCTCTTTGCTGAGCCGGAACAATTTCATTCAGAAACTGGATGAGATGAAAAACACGGCCAGCACCTACAACATCGAGACGCCGGACACGGTGTATTACAGCTACGATCTGACCCACTTCGATTATTTTGTGGGGTCATATCGCGGGCAGACGTTGTTGATGGCGAACTGCACTTTCGAGGAGATCATGGACGGCGGGGAGGTCATGCTTTCAAATGCTGTGATTGAAGGGCCGCCGACCAGCAACGCGAAAACCAACAATGGCGCCGCAGCCTCAACGCAGGTGATCACCGGGGCAACGAAAGAGGTGACATTGAGCGATGTTAAGAATGCCTGGTCAAGTGCAGATACAACCTTATCAGACGCTCTCCAGACGACTGGGGCGGCGATTGTGTCTAACGTTAACTCGGCAGCCGAGTCGGTCTCTAAGTCGTGGGACAGTTCATCTACTGCAGTTTCTAAGCAGATAAAAAGCACCGTCTCCGACTTTCTGGAAAAGGTGATGTGACATGCAGGAAATTAGCTTATCACCGTCACTATCTCAAAAGGTCTATGTCACGCTTGGCGGCCAGAACTGCGCGATCAAGTTACATCAGCGTTCAACCGGGTTTTACGCCGATCTGTATGTCGATGACAAGCCGATATTTCAGGGCGTTCGCTGCCTGAACTGCGTCTACCTGGTTCGGTATAAATATCTGGGGTTCAGTGGCGATCTGGTTTTCGTTGACTCAAAAGGTACAGCCGATCCCTATTACGACGAAATCGGCACCAGATTCAAGCTGTATTATGCGACGAGCAGTGAGGTAGGCACATGAGTTACAAGGAGAGAGAGCTTACCGTATCGTTCACGCTGGCCAACGGTACGTTTGACGGTGGCATTGGTAATACGCTGACGGTTAAAGGCTTCAAATGTGAAGCTGCTATATCTGCCTTTGGCGGCGCTACAGGCACAATGTTGGAACTAAGCCTGTGGGGCCTGTCGCTGGAGAACATGGCCAAGCTGACGACCAACGCGCAAAAAATAATCGCCGCCGAGCAAAATGCTATCGTCGTTTATGCCGGAGACACCCGTGTTTTTTCCGGGTCAATAACATCTGCCAGGATTAACCTGAACCAGATGCCGGATGCACCGATTGAGATAACCGCGGCGGCCGCTGGCAGGGAGCGCCTGATCCCATGTGAGCCTACATCCATTCGCGGTGATGCGGATGTGGCTGATATGATTCGCGCTCTTGCCTTTAAAGTTGGCCTGAAATTCATCAATGTCGACGTCAAAAGCACCGAGCGCAACCCGGTGTACAAAGGCAATGCGATAAAGCAGATCATTGAAATAGCAGCAGCGCATAAAATAACGGTAAATATTGATTTTGGCACGGTCACTATTTACACCGGAAAGAAACCCTCTGACTCTGTCGTTCCATATGTTTCTCCATCAACAGGGCTTATTGGGTATCCGATTTTTTATGACATGGGGATTAACTTTCGCTGCATTTACTCTCCATCTCTGAAACTGAATACCAAAATCATCCTTGAGACTGACCTGCCGCACGCAAGCGGGGAATGGATTATTCAGGCAGGAACTACTCATTATCTTTCCTGTAAAGTTCCCGGTGGTCTGTGGGAAACGTTCGTTGTGGCCGCGCCTGGGTATCTTGTAAAAGGGGATGAAAATGCTAACTAACCAGACCCCTGAGAGCGTGTCATCGCAGGGTAACGCCATATTATCGCTGCTACATTCAGCGCTGAAAGGAATGACTTTTGTCGATATTGTTCTGGTTAGGGAGGTTGAAGGCAATGTGTTGACCGTTCTCCCCCTGGTTAATGATGTAGACGTATCAGGCCGGGCCATTGCTAATCAGGACGTTTACCAGATCCCATACCTCAGACTTCAGGCGGGAAACAGCGCGGTAAAAATGGAGCCAAGGCCAGGAGACATTGGTCTGGTTGTGATCTGCGACAAGGACACCACGAACGTTAGGGAAACCAGATCAGAGGGGCCCGCGCCAACTCAGCGCCGCCACTCGTATTCCGATGCGATGTACATAACCGCAATAGCCAGCGTGAATGGGGAGCCTACTGAATTCGCTGAATTTACCGGAAACGGCATAAACATAAAGAGCCCAGGCGTCGTTAACATCAATGGCTTGAAAATCCTTGCCAACGGCAAACTTCAGTTGGTTGATGGCTCTATCGTTGATGGACATGACCATGGCGGGGTAATATCAGGGGGAAGCCGAACCGATCCTCTGGCACCGGCATAAAGGGAATAAAAATGTCGCTCTTAGTCATAGCTGCTCTACTTGGATTAATTCCTGCCTTTATCGCTCAAAGTAAGGGTAGGTCATTCGGCGCGTGGTGGTTGTATGGATTCCTTCTTTTTATCGTTGCCATTATTCATGTTCTTTTCGTTACGCCACGCAATACAGTAGGTACCGTTGCCAGTGACTCAACCGGCCCTATGCGAGATTGCCCATATTGTGCAGAGCCAGTGAAGTATCAGGCCACAAAATGCAAGCATTGTGGTAGTGAGATAGAGTCTATGCCGATCCCTGAGCCAAAATATAATGGAACCCAGATAGCCTGGAGCAGAATTGCAATTTTGATTGGAGGCATTGTGTTGCTGGCTATCATTTCAGGAATCATAGGCAAATAAACCCGCTAAAAACTCAAAAATAAAAACCTCGCTTCGGCGGGGTTTTTTTATGGGCGAAATCCATGAAAACAATATCTCTCAAACTTGACCCCGATACCTGGGATCTTGTCCTTGATGAGCTGGGTAATATCGCCACGGTTGAAAACCCCTACGCCTGCGCTCAGGACGTAGCGACGGCATGCCTGGCTATACGCGGCGAGTGCATTTACGAAAAAGACACCGGCGTTAATTACAAAGAGCTGCTGAACGTTAAGGCCAGCACCGGCGCCATGGCGGCCGCGCTTCAGGTTGAAGCGTTGCGGATGAGCTATATCGCGCGCGCTGAGCCGACGCTGATTAACAACCGCGATACGCGCCGCACTACCGGCGTTATTGCGATCGTGGATACCAACGGCCTGGATTCCAGCGTCACCCTGTGAGGAAAAAATGACGACAATCTCTACGGCGGTACCGGCCGTGACCTTTTCCACCGCTGGCCTTGATGTTCCAGATGAGGGAGACATTCTTGCCGGGCGTATAGCAGATATTGGTTCTGCATTCGGGACGGCGATGAGCACGAACCTCAAGACGCCGCAGGGGCAACTGGCTGTCACTGATACTGCAATCATCGCAGACAAGAACGATCAGCTCCTGGCTATCGTCAACAACATGAACCCGGACTTTTCCTCCGGCAGGTTTCAGGATGGTATCGGCAGGATTTACTTCCTCGATCGCATTGCTGCTGCGGGTACGGTTGTAACGGCCACATGCTCCGGCGTACCGGGGACGGTAATCCCGGCACAGTCCTATGCAACCGACGATAACGGTTATATGTACGTGTCACTGGCGGCCGGAACGATAGGCGCCGACGGGACGGTAAAGATCGAGTTCCAGAACCTGACTACCGGGCCGATAGATTGTCCCATCGGCACCCTGACAAACATCTATGTCGCGGTAAGTGGCTGGTCGAGTATCACCAACGAGACCGCGGGTGTGCCGGGCTCGAATGTTGAAGGGCGATCTGCATTTGAGTATCGCCGTCGCCAGTCAGTGGCACGTAACGCCTTCAACACGGCAGCGGCTGTGCGGGCTGCTGTCCTGGAAGTCGATGGGGTGCTTGATGTTTATGTGATCGACAACAAAGAGCCCACTTCCGTCGAGAAAGGCTCCACGAATTATACGCTGCTGGCCAGCTCGATTTATATCGGGGTTTATGGCGGGGCAGTAGCTGAGATTGCAGCGGCCATCAATAAAAAACTCCCCCCGGGCACCGTTATGAACGGTGACACCACCGGGACCGTGCAGGATACCGAAAATTATGACGCCCCTTATCCGGAGTACACCTACAGGTGGAAAACGCTGGATGCGGTGAGCGTTCATATCAAGGTGGAATACGAAGCGAATGATGGCCTTCCATCAGATATCAACGCGCAGATCAGAACGGTCGTCCTGAATGCCTTCACCGGCGCAGATGGCGGTACCCGGGCGCGTGCCGGCGCGCGAATTTATGGCAGCCGCTATATCGGACCCATTCAGGCGCTTGATGCACAGAACATGAACGTGCTTTCGGTCCAGATCTCTCTGGACGGAACCACCTGGTCTAGTGCGCTGACCATGGGCATTGATCAGGAACCGACCCTCGATGCAACAAACATCATAACGGAGGCGGTAAGTGAATAATGTCGACTGGACGATCTACGCGCAGTACGTGAACTCAACCAGCCTGCGGTCACTGATTGACACCTTTAACGCTTCTGTAGCGCCAGAGGACTGGATAGACACGTTCTATGACCTCGTATTCAACATCGAGACCTGCGGCGATTACGGGCTGATGTGCTGGGGTAAAATCGTTGATGTAGAGCGTTTGCTGACTGTGACGCCATCCCAGCAGTTTCTGGGGTTTGGCGAAGCGACCAGCACCCCGGCAGAACTCACCGACCCGCAACCCTTTAACCAGGCTCCTTTCTATACTGGCGTGCAGGACACGAACACTGTCGTCCTGACCAATGAGGCATACCGCAAGCTGATCATGTGCAAAGCGATGGCGAACATCAGCGACTGCACCGTGCCGGTCATGAATCGCATGCTGGTGTACATGTTTGGCGCCAGCGGACGAGCTTACGTGCGTGATGATGGCAACCATGTCATGAGCTACGTATTTGAATTCGCCCTGTCAGATGTAGAGTTAGCCATAGTACAGAGTTCCGGGGCGCTTCCTTCCCCTCCCGGAGTAAAAGTAAACATCATTCAGGAGGTCTGAATTGAATAATTCAGCCATGCCACTGCGTCTGACGGTGGTCTTTGCCGCGTCTGGCGATCGTAACAGCATTCCTACCGACGCCACCACCGAAACGCTGAATGGGGGAAAGGCATCATTCGATGTTGGCTTCCCCCCAATCACCAGAATCGCTCTCTCATCAGGCGGGAAACCACCTCAGGGTCAGGATTTTAACGGTATATTCTATGAGTCTTTTTTGAGGCACCAGTGGAATCAGGCTGGGGGTGGATATCCATTTGATTCGGCTTATGCAACCGCTATTGGCGGTTACCCAAAAGGGGCCGTTGTTCCATTTAGCACTCTCGACGGGCTTTGGCTGAACACCCTCAATAGCAACAATGGGACACCTGAAAATACAGGTGGTGGCGCATCAGGGTGGGTCCCTTTGTCAAGTTATGGTATTTCGTCAATAACTGCATCCGGATCTGCAAATATCACGCTGACTGCCTTGCAGGCATCGCGTCCAGAAATAGTTATCAGCGGAGTGCTAACTGGGAATATCTATTTGTTTTTCCCTCCGTGGATTAAGAAATGGAAGGTCACAAATAATACCTCTGGTGGATTTAATGTCGTTTGCAAAACAATTGGCGGGAGTAATACGGCAACATTATATCCTGCAGGGCGGGGACATATTCACTGCGATGGAACGAATGTTTATTTCGTAGATGCTACCAGTGGCCCCGGGCAGTCCGGAGGGTTACTTTTTGGAAATGGTGCTCGTCTTGCCTGGGGTTATACGGATGCCAATTGCAATGTTGCTGGGGCCGATGGTGAATACGAAACGGATAACATTTTTGTTACCCCAACGTTTACAACCAGCGACGGGGTATTTGGATTTAATACCATCTGTTCGGTAAAAGTTATGCCCATTGATATTTCTGGGGTCGGGCAGAATGAACGCTCATGGCTTATGGACTCGACGTTTTCAGGAAGTGGTTTTTCATTTCGTTCTGCATGCAAGACGCAGAACGCAACCATTAGAACTCGCTGGGAAGTAATAGGATTCTGATATGGCAACTACAGACACCCAACAGGCCGCGCAATTTTCTGCTGAGGCAGCAGTTAGTGCCGCAGAGGCAAAACAGTACCTTATCGAGGTCCAGCAGGGCTATCAGGATATTAGCGCCACCACTCAGGAAGCGATTAATGCAGCCACAGCGGCAGAGGCGGCGAAGAGCGCCGCAGAAACTGCTGAGCAAAATTCATCTACTTCGGCCGCAGCCTCATCCGAATCGGCAACTGCAGCCGCAGGTTCAGCAGCACAGGCTGAAGAGTATGCAGATAACGCTTCTGTCTACGCACAGAATAAGTTCACGTTCTATAAGACTGCCAGCGATCCAGATGGCACTATTGCAGGGCTGGCAGCAACGACCGACGGCCAGTCGTTCTGGGTAGCCCAGGGCCCAGATGCGCTTTCCGCTGCATGGCAGTATCAAAACAAAGCAGGCGTGGCCGTATTGCAGGCGAAGCAGCCGGGTACAGCGGCCATAACAGGGACAATCCGCGAATTCCCTACGCTGGCGGCTGCGCAGGCTGATGCAGACGCTGGAAATATTCCGGTTGGGTCAAGTGCTTATTACCGAGACTCCGATTACAAATATCTTGCAATAGAGGTTATCAATAATTCAGGAATATTATCTGCCACTGGCCGGGTAATGATTTCCAAGGGCTATATCGATGATCTTGCGTCACGTGGATTAATCTCAACTGAGCTGGATGATGGTCTCGATATTGTTGATGTTGAATATGACCCAGTTTCCATGCGCATGTCTAAGTTCACTATGCGTGATGGTCGTGTTTTTATCCCTTTGCTGCAATTATCTGAAAATTCAGTCACTGGAAATAATATTCAAAATGGCTCAGTAAGCTCAGAAAAACTTTCGCTGGATGTTCAAAGTATTTTATCTCAGGAACTGGATCCTGATACTGGGTTTTCAGAAATCAACTACGATCCGGTAACCAGACGTATGTGTTCATATACCACAACGGATGGACAGGTCTTTATTCCCTTGCTGCAGGTCCCTGAGAATAGCGTCGGGAACTCACAACTTTCCACAGAAGTTCAGCAGGTCATTCCACTGGACCTTGACCCTGATACTGGTTATGTCAGCGTCGATTATGATCCGGTGACAAAGCGGATGTCCAGCTATGTGACGACAGATGGCGATGTATTTATTTCTCGTCTTCTGTTGGGTGATGACATCGTCGGCTTCTCAACGCTGACTGAAGATGTACAGAATAAAATTATTGCACACCCACAGGATGTTGTAGATGCCCGCCCGGATGCAACGCGCTCAACGCTCTCCG
>ERZ840096.665-NODE-665-length-46499-cov-8.771488_pt1 | contig 46499 bp, 41 predicted proteins | sample MGYA00519878_ERZ840096 | MGnify/ENA primary metagenome ERZ840096 (study PRJEB31850, sample SAMEA3708865) | human gut metagenome | biome: human gut; feature: human-associated habitat; material: faeces | place: China | collected 2014 ...
ATGACGGCATCATGCCGCAGACGATCGAGTCCATCAACCACGCCAAGGCCGCCGGTACGCCGATCGTCGTGGCGATCAACAAGATGGATCTCCCCGGCGCGAACCCCGACCGCATCAAACAGGATCTCACCAAATACGATCTCGTCCCCGAAGAGTGGGGCGGCGACACGATCGTCTGCCCGATCTCCGCAAAGACCGGCGCGGGCGTCAAGGAGCTTCTGGAAAATCTCGTGCTGCAGGCCGAGATCATGGAGCTCAAGGCCAACCCGAACCGTCCGGCGCGCGGCACGGTCGTGGAAGCGCGTCTCGACAAGGGCCGCGGCCCGATCATGACCGTTCTCGTGCAGAACGGCACGCTCCACACCGGCGACATCATCATTGCCGGTACCGCCGTCGGCCGTGTGCGCGTGATGACGAACGACCGCGGCGAGCGCATCAACGATGCCGGCCCCTCCGTCCCGGTGGAGATCGCCGGTATGTCCGAAGTGCCGTCCGCGGGCGACGTGTTCAACGCCGTCGCCGACGAGCGCATGGCGCGCGCTCTCGCCGAGGAGCGCCTTGCCGCGCAGCGCAGCGCCGCTGCCGCGGGCGCGGGCAAGAAGGTCTCGCTCGAGGATCTGTTCGCCCGCATCCAGGAGGGCGATCTCAAGGACTTCAACATCATCGTCAAGGCGGACGTGCAGGGCAGCGCCGAGGCCGTCAAGACCTCGCTCGAAAAGCTCTCCAACGAGGAAGTGCGCGTGCGCGTCATCCATTCCGGCGTCGGCGCGATCAACGAGTCGGACGTCATGCTCGCCTCGACGAGCAACGCCGTCATCGTCGGCTTCAACGTCCGTCCGGACAACGCCGCGCGCGACAGCGCCGAGCGCTCCAAGGTCGAGCTGCGCATGTACCGCGTCATTTATGACTGCATCAACGACGTCGAGGCCGCCATGAAGGGCATGCTCGCGCCGAAGTTCCACGAAGTCATCATCGGCCACGCCGAGGTCCGCCAGACGTTCCGCGTGTCCAAGGTCGGCACCGTGTGCGGCTGCTATGTGCAGGACGGCAAGATCCAGCGCAACTGCAGCGTGCGCGTCAACCGCGACAATATCGTCATCTTCGAGGGCGAGCTTGCTTCGCTGCGCCGCTTCAAGGACGACGTTAAGGAAGTCTCCGCCGGTTACGAATGCGGCATGCAGGTCGAAAAGTTCAACGACATCAAGGAAGGCGACGTCATCGAGTGCTTCGTCAACGAGCAGCTGTAAAGAAAGGAAGGGTAAATTATGCCGTCCAATCACATCCAGCGCATTAACGACGATATCCGGCGCACGCTCGCCTCGCTCCTGCGCGAGGTGAAGGATCCGCGCGTGCAGCAGGGCGATCTGCTGAGCATCGTCCGCACCGAAACGACGGGCGATCTGCGCTACTGCACCGTGTATCTGAGCGTGCTCGGCGACGTGAACGAAAAAGAGCTCAAAAAGGGTCTCAAATCGTGCAGCGGCTGGCTGCGGCACGAGCTGGGCACCTCGCTCTCGTTGCGGTATACGCCGGAGCTGATCTTTGAGCTCGACCACTCCATCGAGCACGGCGCTCACATCAACGACATCATCCGTCATCTGGATGACGCTTCGCCCAGAGACGGGGAAAACGGGTAACCATGGAACTTCTGGAATGCGCCGCGTATCTTCGCGCGCACGACAATTATCTTCTGGTGACGCATCAGAGGCCGGACGGGGACACTCTCGGAAGCGCCTCTGCGCTGTGCCACGCACTGCGCCGTTTGGGAAAAACGGCGCATCTTTATAAAAACCCCGAGATCACGGAGATGTTCGTCCCCTTCGTTTCGCCGTACTATGCGCCGGAGGGGTTCGTCCCTGAGACGTGCGTGAGCGTGGATGTGGCGGAGAACAAGCTCCTTGCCCGCGGGTTTGAAGGGAAGATCTCCCTCAAGCTCGACCATCATGTTCCCCGCGGCGAGCAGCCGGAGAACGCCGTTATCTGGACGCACAGCGCCGCCTGCGGCGAGCTAGTTCTCGCGCTCATCGATGCGCTGGTCGGCGGGCCGGACAAAACGGAGGCCGACCTTCTCTATATCGCAGTCTCCACCGACACGGGCTGCTTCTGCTACGCGAACACCAACAGCGCCACGTTCCGCGCCGCCGCGCGCCTTTACGACGCCGGGGCGGATCTGCCGCTGCTCAACAAGATCTTTTTCCGCACCAAGTCCCCGGCGCGGCTCGCGCTCGAGGGCATGGTGTGCTCCTCGCTCCGTTCCTACCGCGATCACGCGATCAATATTGCCGTCATCACGCTTGACATGCTGCGCCGCGCCGGTGTTACCGAGGATGACTGCAGCGATCTCGCCTCGCTCGCCGGACAGGTCCGGGGCAACCGTGTGGCCATAACGGTGCGCGAGCTCTCCGTTGACCCGCCGCGCAGCAAGGTATCCCTGCGCACGGACGGCGGCGTGGACGCCTCGCAGGTCTGCGCCCGGTTCGGCGGCGGCGGACACAAAATGGCGTCCGGGTGCGAGCTGGATCTCCCGCCGGACGAAACGGCGGACGCGGTGCGCCGCGCCGTGGAGGAAGTATGGGCGTAAACGGTATTCTGCTTCTCGATAAGGACGAGGGCTGGACAAGCCAGGACTGCGTTTCCAAGCTCCGGGGCATTCTGGGCGAGCGTCGCATCGGCCACGCCGGTACGCTCGACCCGCTGGCTACGGGGCTTCTTGTCGTGCTCGTCGGCCGCGCCACGCGCGCGGCGGCGTTTGCCGAGGCGGAAACGAAGGAATATATCGCTGCGTTCCGGCCCGGCATCGTTACCGATACCCAGGATATTACAGGCAACCTTCTGCGCTCGTCGGACGTCTTACCCTCGGAAGAGGATGTCCGCGCCGCTCTTCCCCGGTTCACCGGCGAGATCGAGCAGATCCCGCCGATGTACAGCGCCATTAAAATCAACGGCCGGAAGCTCTACGACATCGCCCGCCGCGGCGGGGAAGTGGAGCGCGCGGCAAGGCGCATAACCATTCATTCCATCGACTATCTCGGGCAGGAAAACGGCGATCACATGCTCCGTATCCGCTGCTCGAAGGGCACTTACATCCGCACGCTCTGCCACGATCTCGGTGAGTATCTCGGCTGCGGCGGGTGCATGGCGGCGCTGCGGCGCACGCGCTCCGGGAGCTTTTCCGTGGAAAATGCCCGGCGCATCGGCGAGCTCACGCGCGCCGACCGCGATACGCTTCTCCCGGTGGACACGCTCTTTTCCGCGGCGGCGTCTCTGACGCTCACCGCCGCGCAGGAAAAGCGCTGCCGCTGCGGAAACCCGTTCCGGACCGACGCGCCGGACGGAGAGACGCGCTTTTATTCCGAAAACGGCGAGTTTCTCGCCATCGGGCGCGTCACGGACGGTGAGGCCGTTACGGTAAAAAGTTTTTTTGAGGTTTGATCATTCATGGCAGAGAGAAAATGCGTTCTCGCTCTTGGATTTTTTGACGGCGTACACCGCGGCCACGCGGCGCTTTTGAACCGCACGATCGAGCGCGCCGAAGCGCTCGGCGTCGAAGGTGCCGTTATGACCTTCGACACGCACCCTGACACGCTCGTGCAGGGCACGCCCGTGCCGCTCATCAACAGCGCGCCTGACCGCGCGAATCTCATCCGGCGGCTGTTCGGCATCGACCGCGTGGAGTTTTTCCGCTTCACGGAGGAGACGATGCATATGCCGTGGGAGGAGTTTCTGCGCAGCATCCAGGCAGAGCTTGGCGTCGTCGGCTTTGTCGTCGGCTACGATTTCCGCTTCGGCTGGCGCGGTGAGGGAAATACCGGGCGCCTGCGCGATTACTGCGCGGCAAACGGCCTTACATGCGATGTGGTCGACAAGGTCGAGATTGACGGCATCACCGTCAGCTCCACCTACATCCGCTCGCTTCTGCGCGAGGGGGACATGCTTCGCGCCGAGTATTTCATGGGGCATCCGCATTTCCTCACGGACGTCGTCCGCCACGGCCACCGGCTCGGCCATCATCTCGGCGCGCCGACGGTCAACATGCAGTTCGCGCCCGGCGTGCTCGTTCCGCCGCACGGCGTTTATGCCGCGCGCGCCCTTTTGCCGGAGGGCGAATTTCCCGCCGTTACGAACATCGGCGTTCGCCCCACCGTGAGCAGCGAGCCGGTCGTCACCGTGGAGAGCCATCTGCTCGGGTTTGACGGGAATCTCTATGGCCGCACGCTTGCGCTTGAGTTCTTTGATTTTCTGCGTCCGGAGCAGCGTTTTGCCGATCTCGACGAGCTTGGCGCGCAGATCGCCCGCGACGGCGAGCGTGCCCGGCAGATCGTGGAGGCGCGCCGATGAATTTTGCCGATATCCGAAAGAAATTTTCCGGCGGGGATCGCGCCGCGAGTGCCGACCCCAGCCGCGCCTTCGGCTCGGAGGCGGAAATGATGCAGGCGCTGCGAAAGCAGGAATTCACCCCGCCGAAGCCCCGCCCCACGGCGGCGGAGGTCATGGGCAGCATCCGGCAGCGCTTTGCCCGCCCAGCGGAAGAGATGCAGGACCGCATCCCCCGCGACGAGGCCGCCGCGCGTACATACGCTCCCGAGGCCATGGCGCAGCCGGAATGGGAAAACCCGTTCACCGCGCCCGAAAAGCCGAAGAAACCGGCGCGGGATGTGCCGGTATACGAAACGGTCGGCGGCGATATGCCGTTTGAGCGCCGCAGCGCTCCGGCGTATATACCGCAGAGCTACGCGCCGCAGCAGGGCTATGACCCCTACGGCGGCTATGCAGCGCCCTATCCCCCGTCCGGGTACGAGCCTTACGCCGCCGCGCCCTATCCGCCGCAGGGCTATGCAGCGCCCGCCTACGGCGCGCCGTACTACGATCCTTACGCTGCTCCGGCGTACGATCCGCGGTATAGCGCCCCCTATCCCCCGAACGCATATTACGCACCGCAGCCCGTCTATCCGCCCTACCCTCCGCAGGGCTCCGCCCCCGCGCCGGAGGCACCCTATGCCCCGCCGCAGCCGGAGATGCCGCGCGCCCCGCAGCCGGAATATGAGGCCGCTTTTTACGGAAGCGGCATTCCCGCGCCGGAGGGTTATCCCGCGCCGCCGTACGCCGCAGCGCCACAGCGCCCCGCCGCGCCGGTGAGACCGAAGCGCAAGCCGCTGGAGGGCGCCGATCTCCGGTATGTTCTCTGGTCCAGCTCGATCGTCTCCGGCGTGCTGCTCACGCTCGTGGCGTTCGTTTACGCCTGCACGCTCTAAAGAATCCATAATATGAAATGCGCCCCGCTCGGGGCGCATTTCGCATATTTGCTTAAATATTTCTTTTTTCTGTTAATGACTGGGTGTCGATCCATAGTATATGGGTGAAGGCGAAAGGAGGTGACAGCCCATGACCGACGAGGAGATCATCCGCCTGTTTTTTGAGCGCTCGGAGCAGGCGATCGCAGAGCTTTCCAAAGCGCACGGCAGCGCCGCCGCGCGCGTGGCCCGGAACATTCTCGGCAGCGAAAGGGACGCGGAGGAGTGCCTCAACGACACCTATCTCGCCGTTTGGAATGCCATCCCGCCGCAGAAGCCCGATCCGCTGCGGACGTTCGTATGCAAGATCGCGCGCAATCTTGCCGCGGCGAAGTACCACGCCAACACCGCGAAAAAGCGAAACAGCCGCTACGACGCCGCGCTCGATGAGCTGGAAGGCTGTCTCGCCGCCGGCGGCAGCGTGGAGGAGGCGTACGATGCGAAGGAACTCTCCGAGGCGATCAATGCATTTCTCTCGTCGCTGAGCTATACCGACCGGTTCCTTTTCGTGCGCAGGTACTGGTACTCCGATTCGATGCAGGATATCGCCGCCATGATCGGCTCCACCGCCAACAGCGTGGCTGTCCGCCTTTACCGCCTACGGGAAAAACTCCGACACTACCTTATCAGGGAGGGATTGCTTGTATGAAACGGGAAACCATCACTCAGGCGCTGAGCGGTCTGGACGACCGGTTTGTCAGTGAAGCCGCGGTCTATGCTCCCGGGACGATGCAGGAAGGCCCGGAAAGGATCGTACGCATGAAAAAGAAACGTTTTCTCAGCATCGTGCTCGCCGCGGCGCTGATCCTTGCGCTGGGGATCACGGCTTACGCGGCATGGAGCACGCACGCCGCCCGGCAGGAGGAGATCAAGGCCGATCTGAAGATCGAAGAAAACAACGTGAGCAGCTATGCCGAATACCCCGTCCCGGAGGCAGCCAACAGCACGGTCTCCGACGTTCCGGAAGAGGAAGGATCGGAAAGTGAGATTGTCCTGCTCTCCGCCGTAAACGCCGGAGAATTTCAGCGCGTCTATGTGAATATCTCGCCGGTAAGCGAGAAATGCATCGCCGATTACCCCGGATATCCGGGAGCGCTGAACTTTTCCTGGAGCATCGACGGCACTGGTATCGGCGGCTTTGCCTCGCCGAGGCTTCCGTCCGGTCTCACGCTGCACGGGCAGGAGGCAGTCCGCGACGCCGTTCTGCAATACGCCTACGACAGAGAGACGCAGACGCTGACGCTCGAGTGCATCGTGGAGGACATGTTTCTCGAAAAGGCCGCGGCGGCGCTCGGCACGGACAGCTTTCCGTTTCTCGTGCATATGTCCGACAAGGACATGGATATGCAGACTTTCGGGCCGGTGTCCTTTACGCCGGTGGACGAGCAGACCCGGTATTTTGACTTTGGACACGCCGTCTACACCGACGCGGCGTCGGGCAAGTCGATCGAGATTTCTGGGCTCGAGCTGACGCCGTTCGGCGCGGTGTGGAAGGTGCGCTACGAGGGAGCCGAGGCCATCCATTCGCCGAACGGCGATCCGGCGGACGCGGAAGTCTGGTCCATGCTGGAGGACAAGGTGTGCACCGAGTCGCAGCTCTTCTTCTCCGACGGCTCGGCCTTCTCCACCGGCGGCGCGCTGACCGCCCCGTATACGAATGGCGCAGTGGAGCTCCATTGCGAATGGGGCAGTGCGATCAACATAGACGGTATTCAGAAGATCGTTCTGGGGGATCTAGTCCTTTGGAAAAACGACCCTTAACGAGAAATTTCAAGCCATTGCAGACAAAGAGCCGGTATCCCCTTTTTCGGGATACCGGCTCTTTGTCTGTGTCCGCATCTGTGATTTTATGTTTATGTTACGGTAAAGGACGCATCCTTCAGCACAAGATATCGAAAGCCGTTCTCTTCCTGCATCAAGGCAAGCTCACCCCTCACGCTGATATCCGTCCCCGGCTCGGGAAAATCGTCCGGATAGGCAAGCGCGTCGGCCGGAAGAAATTCCAGCCCCTGCGCGCAGCATCCGGCGGCATCGGCAATGTAGCAGGCATAATAGCTTTTCCCGCTCTTCTCATCCACATAGGCAGAAAACTGCCCTTTGACGCGGATCGTCCGGCCAAGATAGTCGTCCGGCTGCATCATCATGTTGTAGATCATCGTATAGAGCATGGTGCCGCTCATGCCTGTCAGATCCAGTTCGCCGGTCTCCGTCTCCGAAAGCGGCTGCGGTGTAGGCTCCGCCGTTGGGAGAGGCGTTGGCTCACGCGTCGGCAGCGGCGTTTCCGCCGGGAGCGCAGGCGGCGTCTGCTCCGATGCAGACACAGCCGCCGCGCCGCAGGCCGCAAGAGAGCAGAGCGTTATTACGATCAGCAATACGCAGAGTTGTTTTTTCATTTTCTCACACCTCCAACGACCGTGCCGACCAGCCAGGACAGAGCAAAAGCAATGATCTGAACCGCGACAATGGTCGAGCCTACCGGCGTACCGGCAAGGATCGATACCAGAATACCTGTCAGCGAACACACGACCGACAGGATCGCCGCGCAGATCGTCACACCGCGGAAGCTCTTGAATACGCGCATAGCGGACAGGGTCGGAAAAATCACCAATGCGGAGATCAGCAGCGAGCCGACAAGGTTCATCGCCAGCACAATGATGACAGCCGTAACAACAGCGATCAGCAGATTGTAAAGTCCTGCTTTCGTGCCGGTCGCTCTGGCAAAGTTCTCATCAAAGGTCACAGCGAAGATCTTGTTATAAAACAGGATAAACACCGCCGCCACCGATATCGACATCCCTGCGCAAAGCCACACCTCCGTCAGAGACAGAGTGAGGATGGAGGTAGAGCCGAACAACGTACTGCAGACATCGCCCGAGAGGTTGGACGAGGTGGAAAAGATGTTCATCAGCAGATAACCGACGGCAAGCGCTCCCACCGAGATCATGGCGATCGCGGCGTCGCCCTTGATCTTCGTATTCTGTCCGGTACGGAGAAGCAACACAGCGCTGAGGATCGTAACGGCCATCACCAGCGGCATTTCGTTGGTGAGCTGCAGCACGGCGGCGATAGCCATTGCACCGAACGCCACATGGGAAAGCCCGTCGCCGATGAAGGAAAAGCGCTTCAGCACCAGCGTCACGCCCAGCAGCGACGAACACAGGGCGATCAGCACGCCGACAACAAATGCATAACGGACAAACGGGTATGCCCAATAGCTGGCCAGTTTTTCCATAATTGCGGTCATTGTGTGCCACCGCCTTTCTCCGCGGCAAACAGCCGTCCCTGCGGGCTTTGGAGATACTCCGCCCTTGTTCCGAAGAAAACGGCGTCGCCGATATGCAGAATGTGGCTGGCGTATTTGACTGCTGCGGCAATGTCGTGGGAGATCATAATCACGGTGATACCGTCCTCCCGGTTGAGCTTTTCGATAAGCGTATACATCTCCGCCGTGACCTTGGGATCAAGCCCGGAGACAGGCTCGTCCAGAAGCAGCATTTTCCGTGTGGCGCACAGCGCACGGGCAAGCAGCACCCGCTGCTGCTGCCCGCCGGAAAGCTCCCGGTAGCACCGCTTTGCAAGCTGCGCGATCTGCATTTTTTCCATCGCATCCGCCGCAAGCTGCTTTTCTTCTTTGTTGTAAAAGGGGCGGCTGCCGCAGCGTCCCTGACACCCGGAGAGAACGATCTCTCTCACGGATGCCGGGAAGTCTTTTTGCACCTGCGTTTGCTGCGGCAGATAACCGATCTCATTTTTTCTCAGCCCGTCGAGCGTCAAAATCCTGCCGCGGACAGGCTGCTGCAAGCCGAGGATCGTTTTCATAAGGGTGCTCTTGCCGGAGCCGTTTTCTCCTACGATACAGAGGTAATCGCCGGAAAAGACCGCAAAACTGAGGTCTTGCAGAACAGCCTTTCCATCGTAGCCGACGCAGAGATCTTGACAAATGAGCTGAGCCATTATCCTGCCTCCTTAACCCAGTGCTTCCTTCAGCACGGAAAGGTTCCGCTCCATAATAGAGAGGTAGGTCGTGCCGTTTGCCGCATCTTTGGAAGTGGTGGACTGCATGGAATCCATCGTCAGCACCTTTTGATTTTTCGCAGCCGTGTTCCGGACAATGGTTTCGGCAATCTTGTGCTGTACGCCCTCAATGGTCAGCACGCAGGGCAGGTTCAGCTCGTCCACCTTTCCGGCAAGGAACGAAATGGTCTCAAAGCTGGCTTCACTCTCGGCGGAGCAGCCCGCAAAGGCAGCGTAGTAGCGCAAGCCGTAATCCTCCGCCAGATAGCGGAACGGGAAACGGTCGCCGAACAGGACGGTCTTACGGGCCGCAGCATCCACGGCAGCCTGATAGTCCGCGTCAAGAGCGGACAGCTTTTTGATATAAGCGGAAGCATTCGCAGCATAGGTATCCTTATTGTCGGGGTCGATCTGCTGCAGCACGGCGGAAATCGCGCTGCAAAGCGTTTGGGCGTTTTTCAGAGAGAGCCAGACATGCTCGTCGTACTCCGCTTCTTCCTCGTGGTCGTGTTCTTTTGCATCGTCATGCTCATCGGCATCTTCGTGGTCATGGTCGTGGTCGTGTTCCTCTTCCTGCATACCCTCGACCACTTCTTCGGTTTTAACGCGCTCGCCAAGAGCTTCCAGCAGGTTGACGACCTTCATGTTCTTGTTGGCGGCATTTTTCAGAGCATCGTCCACCCAGTCATCCGACTCGCCGCCAACATAGATGAACAGGTCGCACTCGGAGATTTTGACAATATCATCCGCGGTGGGCTGATAGCTGTGCAGGTCAGCGCCATTATCCAGCAGCATGGTCACTTCGGCGTTATCCGCCTTGTCACCGAGAATTTCTCTGACCCAATCGTATTCAGGGAAAATCGTGGTGACGACGCGCAGTCTCGTTTCATCCGAAGCCGCCGGCTCATTCTGCTTGCCGCAGCCTGCCAGCAGGCCAACGGTCATTATCAGCGCAAGGCACAGGGGAATTATTCTTTTCATGGGTAAATAGACCTCCAGATCATAATAAGAACGTAAAAATGGGCGCAAAAATACAAGGGTAACGGCAGCGCCGCAAAAGCCTATCGAAAACAGATAGACTCCACCCTTGTAAACGTTCTTATGTTTTAATCCGAAAGTTTGACCTTGAGCGATACCAGCGTAAAGGCGCGGGCAGCCTCCGTGCAGGAGGAAAGGATCCGGCACAGAACATATCGGATCGCCGCTGCGGCAGCTGCGGCGGAGCCGGCAAGTCCAATGCTCTGAAGCAGGTTTTCGCAGACATGGATCTGATGACAGATGGCGCAGTCTGCGCCGGTACAGTCATGGCCGGCTTTCGCTGCGATATAGGCAACCGAGGACAGCATAACAAATGCCAGCACTACGGCCAGCAAGCCCGTCATAAAACGAAATTTCTTTGTCATGGTCTGCCCTCCTTTGCGATTTTATAATTTTTTATACCCTCTCCTTACCGTTTTGTCAAGGCATTACTTCATCGAGAGCGCGAGCAGACGCGCCGCGGCGCTCTCCTCGGCGCGGCACTCCGCGGCAAAGCGGCGCGCCGTTTCAGGCGCGAGCGGCAGGGCGTTTTCCTTCGCGCTCTCATAGAGCCGCACCCGCGCGCGAGCCGAAAGCACGATCTGCCGCAGCGCTGATAGGACGCCCGGCGCGGTGCCGGAGCAAAGCTGCGGCGCCCGCTCCCCTTCGCGGAGGAAGAACTCGGCGTGCAGCGCCCGCCGCCGCGTCTCACAGCGGCGCAGCGCTTCGCCGAAAGCATTCTGACACGCGCGGCTCGTGCGCATAAGATAGCGCAGCCGTACCGCGGCCTCCGCCTCAAACCGAATGGCCTCGCGCAGCGCATCCGGTGGTTTTTTCTCCTCTGCCGGCGCAGCGGGCCCATATACGCGCTCCAATACGCGCTTCATGCGCTCGGTATCCATACGACCGCCTCCCCGGTACAGTCTATTCCGCCGCCGCGCTTCGGTTCCCGTCTTGCAATCCGCGCCAAACTATGCCATAATAAGAAATAAAGTTATGTGTGGGAGGATGTGCTCATGCCGAGATTCTTTCTCTCCGGCGGAAGCTCGATCGCCGGGGGCACGGCGTTTATTCTGGGAGAGGACGCCGCGCACGCCAAGGTGCTGCGCCTTCGCGTCGGCGACACGATGATCGTGTGCGACGGCGGCAAGGACCACCACTGCACCGTTACGAAGATCACCCCCAACGAGGTCGAGGCCGAGATCTTTGAGGTCGTCTCCTGTCAGGGCGAGCCGAGCGTGCATACCGTCATTCTCGCGGGCCTTCCCAAGGGCAGCGACAAGACCGACTACATTCTCCAGAAATGCACCGAGGCAGGCGCGTCGGAGATCTATTTCTTTGCCTCCAGCCGGTGCGTGGCGCGCATCCAGGGCGACGCGGACAAAAAGATCGCCCGCTGGCAGCGCATCGCCGAGGAGGCCGCCAAGCAGTCCGGCCGTGGCGTGATCCCCGCCGTCGGATTCCTGCCCGATCTCGCGGAGGCCTTCAACAAGGCGAATGCCACCGCGCTGCCCCTCTTTATGTACGAAACCGGCGAGCGCGAAACGCTGCGCGAGGCCGTGGAGAGCGTCGGAAGCATCGCCTCCGCCGCCATTCTCACCGGTCCGGAGGGCGGCTTTGAGCCGTTCGAGGCGGAGCTTGCCCGCATTATGAAGCTGCACATCTGCTCGATGGGCCCGCGCATCTTCCGCTGCGAGACCGCGCCGGTCGCCGCGCTCTCGGCACTTATGTACGCCACCGGCAATATGTAAAAAACTCCTTTCATTTTTCTGTATATTTCATCGAATCGCCCGCGAAAAAGCATTGCTTTTTCGCGGGCGTTCTGTTACAATACGTTCCGTCAAGAACATTTGTTGTTAGTTCAAGGACATTTGACCAGCCAGAGAAAGAAGGCGATGCCGTGAAAGTTGCGGTTTTGGGATACGGTACGGTCGGCGCGGGCGTTTATTCGATGCTGTCGGACGCCCCCGGCATGGAGGCAGGGCCGGTGCTCGTGCGCCCCGGAAAGGCGGTCGAGAGCTTCATGGTGAGCGACGCCGCACTCATTTTCGGCGATCCGACGGTGGACGCCGTAGTGGAAACGCTCGGCGGGCTCGACCCGGCATATTCCTATGGTATGCGCGCGCTCGAGGCCGGGAAGCACTTCATCACCGCAAACAAGGCGATGGTCGCGGCGCACGGTCTGGAACTTGCGGCGCTCGCGCGGGAAAAGGGCGCGGCGTTTCTCTTCAGCGCGGCGTGCGGCGGCGGCGTGCCGTTTCTCCACAATCTCACGCTCTCGGCGGAGACCGACCGCATTGAGGCCGTTTCCGGAATTTTGAACGGCACAACGAACTACATGCTCGACGCCATGCAGCGCCGCGGTCTTTCCTACGGCGACGCGCTCCGGGAAGCGCAGTCTCTCGGCTATGCCGAGTCCGACCCGACGGCGGACGTCTCCGGGCTGGACGCGCTGCGGAAAATGCAGCTCGCGTGCGCGGCCGCCTTCGGGGTGCTGCCGCAAAGCGGCATGCTCTGCGAGGGCATGGAGCACTTCACCGCCGCGGACGTGGAGGATATCCAAAGCCGCGGTCTCGTCTGCCGTCTTATGGCGCGCGGCAGCCGCGCCGGGGAGAGCGTTTCGGCGTATGTGGAGCCGGTGCTCTTCCCCCGTGCCGCGCCGGAGAGCTCGGTTTTCACGAATAACAACATGGCGCGCTATACCGGCAAGCGCTGCGGCTCCATTGTGCTGATGGGGCAGGGCGCAGGCCGCTTCCCCACCGCTTCGGCGGTACTGCGCGATCTTGCCGCGGCGCAGCAGGGCGCGCGCTCCATGTTCCCGGAAAACTGCCGCGCCGCGGAAGCCGATAACCGCGAAGCGGTGCATTCCTACTACATTCGCACCGGCGGCTTTGCCGCGGTTCGGCTTTCGCTCCGGTCGGTGCTCGCGCAGGGCGAAGTTGTCCGCGCCGTGACCGAGCCGATGAGCGCGGAGAAAATGCACGCGCTCGCGCAGAACATCCGCAAGGACGGAAACGATCTGTTCTTCGCGGCGCTGGAGGAAGAACTATGCTGAAAGTATGCAAATTCGGCGGCTCGTCCGTCGCAGGGGCGGAGCAGTTCCGCAAGGTGCGCGACATTGTCCTTTCGGACCATTCGCGCCGCGTCGTCGTCATCTCGGCCGCCGGAAAGCGCACGAGCGACGATCACAAGCTCACCGACCTTCTCTATCTCTGCCACGCACATCTAACCTACGGCGTCTCGTGCGCCGACATTCTCGCCGCGATCCGCTCCCGGTTCGTCTCCATCCGCGACGAGCTGGGTCTTTCCTACCGCGTGGAGGACGAATTCGACGCTTACGCCGCGTCGCTCTCGCGCGACACGAGCGTGGACGAGCTCGTCTCCCGCGGCGAATACTTCACCGCGCGGCTCATGGCCGAAGCGCTGGGCTACGCCTTCGTGGACGCCGCCGACTGCGTGTTCTTCGGCTTTGACGGTCAGTTTGACCGCGCCCGCACCGACGCGGCCATCGCCGACGCGCTCGAAAAGAACGGGAAGATCGTCCTCCCCGGCTTCTACGGCCGCGTGCCGACCGGGAAGATCAAGGTGATGACGCGCGGCGGCAGCGACATCACCGGCGCGCTCGCCGCAGCCGCGGTGAACGCGGACGTATACGAAAACTGGACGGACGTTTCCGGCATATTGATGGCCGATCCGCGCATTGTGGAGAATCCCCGGCCCATTCCCCGCATCACCTACGCGGAGCTGCGCGAGATGGCGTTCATGGGCGCTTCGGTGCTGCACGAGGAATCCATTCTGCCGGTCAAGGAAAAAGGCATTTCCCTGAACATCCGCAACACGAACCGGCCGGACGAGCCCGGCACGTTCATCGTGGAGCACATCGAAAGCGAAAGCGAGCTTGAGCGCCCGATCACCGGCATTGCCGGGCGGCGCAACTTCACGATCCTCACGGTGCTCAAGCGCAACATGAACGCCTCCACGACGCTCTGCAACGCGCTGGAGATCCTCGACCGCTACCACGCAAGCGTGGAGCACATCACGCTCGGGCTGGACAGCTTCGCGCTCGTCGTTTCGTCCGCTGCGCTGGAAAATACGCTCTATGATGTCATCGCCGACATTCAGAAGACCTGCCGCCCGGACGATGTGCGCGTGCAGGACGGCATCGCGCTCGTCGCTGCCGTGGGCCGCAAAATGCCCGCCCGGCCCGGCACCTCCGGCAAGCTCTTCCAGGCGCTCGGCGAGCACGGGCTGAATATCCGCACCATCGCCCAGGGCGCGGACGAGCTTTCGATCATCGTGGGTGTGGAAAACTGTGATTTTGAAAAGGCGATCCGCGTATTGTATGACGGGTTCACCGGCTGACGGAAAGGAGATCCTCTTATGAAAAACTGCAATATCGCCATTCTCGGCGCGACCGGCGCGGTCGGCCGCGAGATGCTCAACGTACTGGAAGAATACGATATTCCCGTTTCGCGTCTCAAGCTCCTCTCGAGCGCGCGCAGCGCGGGGAGCAAAATTCCCTTCCGCGGGGAGGACCTCACCGTGGAAGAAGCGGCGGACGCCTCGTTCGAGGGCATGGACTTTGTCCTCGGCGCGGTAAAGAGCGGCATGTCCCGCGCGTTTGCCCCGGCCATCGTGAAAAGCGGCGCGGTATACATCGACAACAGCTCCGCCTTCCGCATGGATCCGGCCATCCCGCTCGTCGTACCGGAGATCAACGGTGAGGACGCGAAGAGCAATTCCGGCATCATTGCCAATCCCAACTGCTCCACGATCATCACCGCGATGGCCGTCGGCGCGCTCAACCGCCTCTCGCCGATCGAGAGCATGGTCGCGTGCACATATCAGGCCGTATCCGGCGCCGGACAGGGCGGACTTGAGGAACTCGAGCACCAGATGGACGCGCTCGCCCGCGGTGAAAAGTGCGAGGCGAAGGTATTCCCCACGCAGATCGCGCTCAACGTCATCCCGTTCATCGGCAGCATGCTCGATAATCTCTATACCGACGAAGAAATGAAAATGCAGAACGAGGGGCGCAAGATCCTGCATCTCCCCGGGCTGCGCGTCACCTGCACCTGCGTGCGCGTTCCCGTTATGCGCTCGCACTCCATCGCCGTCACGGTGCGGACAAAGGAGAAGATCACCGTTGCCGAGGCCAACGAAGCCATCCGCGCTTTCCCCGGCTGCCGTCTGATCGAGGACTACGAGGGCCGGTGCTACCCCACCCCGCTCGACACAAGCGGGCAGGACCTCGTCTGGGTCGGCCGCGTGCGCGAGGATCTCACGCAGGAAAACGCTCTCACGCTCTGGTGCTGCGGCGATCAGATCCGCAAGGGCGCGGCGAGCAACGCCGTGCAGATCCTGAAATACCTTCTGTAATCCTTTCATTTATATGCAGCCATCCGGCAGTCTTCCCTCGGGAAGGCTGCCGGATATTTTTTCGCTCGCTGCATACAAATATGCACAAAGCGTTTGGATAATATTCCGTATTCGCCGTATATTATTTATAATGATGCATATATTCCGAATTTTTTCTCATTCTTGTGTTGACTCGCGTGGATAAGTATGCTAATATTCGCACCATCTTAAATAAAAATCCATCTCATATTGGAGGCATACAACAATGAAACAGAAAACATTTGCAAAGGTACTTTCCCTCGCTCTTGCTGCACTGATGCTCTTCGCGCTCTGCGCCTGCGGCGCGGCGGAGACTCCCGCCGCAGGGCCCACGGCAGCCCCTGCCGCCGACGCTCCCGCATCCGAAGCCCCCGCCGAGACCGAAGCTCCCGCCGAATCGCAGGGCGTGCTCGATCAGATCAAGGCCGACGGTGTTCTCTACGTCACCCTCTCCCCCGACTTTGCCCCGATGGAGTTTGTCGATTCCTCCAAGGACGGGCAGGAGCAGTACGTCGGCTTTGACGTGACGCTCGCCAAGTACATCGCCGACTACATCGGCGTGGATCTTGTCATTGAGCCGATGAGCTTTGACGCCTGCCAGACCGCCGTTTACACCGGCTCCGTGCCGATGTCCATTTCCGGCTACTCCTGGACGGAGGAGCGCGGCGAGAACTACGAGATCTCCGATTACTACTACGCCGGCGATAACGAGACCGAGCAGGTCATCCTCATCAAAAAGACCGACGCCGACAAGTACACCTCCGCCGAGGACTTCTCCGGCGTGGATGTCGGCGCGCAGAACGCCTCGCTCCAGATGAATCTCCTCACCTCCCAGCTGCCCGACGCGAACCCAATCACCATCGGCGATCTCGGTGTGGGCGTGCTGGAGCTGCAGAACGGCAGCATCGAGGCGCTGGCCGTTGCGAAGGGCAACGCCGAAATGATCATTGATTCCAACCCCGATCTTATGATCTGCCCCTGGGAATTTGAAGTTGCCGCCGAGTATGAGGCGAACGTCATTCTCATCACCAAGGGCGAGACCGCGCTGCTGAACGTTGTCAACGAAGCTCTCGCCAAGGCCTATGCCGACGGACTGTACGGCACATGGTACGAAGACGCCGTCGCGCTTTCCAAGTCGGAGAACGCCGCCGAAGTAAGCGTCGAAGACTGATTGCAAATAACAAGCTGCCCGCCGTGGGGGATCTCTCCGGCGGGCGGAGGGGAAGGATCCGTCCATGAGTTTCATAAAGTTTGAAAACATCGTCAAGCTGTTCACCAAATACTGGGAAAAGTTTCTGGTGACCGGCGTATCGTATACGCTGCTGCTCGCCGCGATCACGGTGGCGTTCGGCGCGGTGATCGCCTGCCTGCTCGCGGGAATGAAGCTTTCCAAAATCGCGCCGCTGCGCTGGCTTTCCACAGCTTACATCGAGATCATCCGCGGCACGCCGATGCTCCTGCAGCTCTATTTCTTTTACTTTGCCCTGCCCGCGCTCATCCCGGCGCTCAATAAGCAGAAATTTCTCTGCATCGCCATCGCGCTCGTCTGCAACAGCGCCGCCTACGTCTCCGAGGTCATCCGCTCGGGCATTCAGTCGGTAGACGCCGGGCAGAGCGAGGCGGCCATGAGTCTCGGCATGAATTCGTTCCAGCGCACCTGGTACATTCTCGTGCCGCAGGCGCTCAAAACGATCCTTCCCGCGCTCGGCAACGAGTTTATCATGATCGTGAAGGACACCTCGCTCGCGTCCACGTTCTTTATCGGCGATCTCATGACGCAGTATCTCATCGTGCGCGGCGCAAGCTATCTGCCTCTGGAGCCGCTCGTGATCGTCGGCGTCATTTATTTTATTCTGACGTTCCTGCTCAGCAAACTGTTCGGATTCTTTGAAAGGAGGATGAGCCGTGCAGACCGGTGAAACGCTCATTGAGGTCAAAGACCTCTGCAAACACTTCCGCGACGGCACGGTCAAAGCGCTCGACGGCGTGGATCTCACGATCCGCAAGGGCGACGTGATCGTCATCATCGGGCCCTCCGGCAGCGGCAAGTCTACGTTCCTGCGCTCGCTCAATCTGCTCGAAACGCCGACCTCCGGCAGCGTGATCGTCGAAGGAACGGATATCACGAAGAAGAAAAACGCGCGGGGAAAGAAGATCGATCTCGACGCTCACCGCCGGAAGATGGGCATGGTGTTCCAGCACTTCAATCTTTTCCCGCATAAAACGGTGCTCGAAAATCTGACCATCTCCCCCATTCTTGTAAAAAAAGCGGACAAGGCCGCGGCAAAGGCAAAGGCCGTGGAGCTTTTGGAGCGTGTCGGACTCGCCGACCGCGCCGACGCTTACCCCTCGCAGCTCTCCGGCGGGCAGAAGCAGCGCGTCGCCATCGTGCGCGCGCTCGCCATGGAGCCGGACGTGATGCTCTTTGACGAACCGACGAGCGCGCTTGACCCCGAAATGGTCGGTGAGGTGCTCGACGTTATGAAGCAGCTCGCCCGCGACGGCATGACGATGGTCGTCGTGACGCACGAAATGGGCTTTGCCCGCGAGGTCGGCAACCGCGTCGTATTCATGGACGAGGGGCGCATCGTGGAGCAGGGCACGCCGGAAGACATCTTCCAGCACCCGCAAAGCGCCCGTTTGCAGGATTTTCTTTCCAAGGTGTTGTGATATGAACGAAATCAAAAAAACCGCGCTGCATACGATCGACGCGCACGCAAATACTTTCACCGCGATCTCCGACGCGATCTGGGACGAGCCGGAGCTTTCGCTCAAGGAATTCAAGGCCGCCGCGCTCTATACGGACGCGCTGGAAAAGCTGGGCTTCACGGTGCAGAAGAACCTCTGCGGCATTGAAACGGCGTTTTCCGGCTCCTACGGCTCCGGCCATCCGGTGATCGGCATTCTCGGCGAGTTTGACGCGCTCTCCGGCCTCTCGCAGCAAAGCGGCGTTGCCGAAGCGCAGAGCGTAACCCCCGGCGGAAACGGCCACGGCTGCGGCCACAATCTGCTCGGCGCCGGTTCGCTCGCCGCCGCCGCGGCGGTAAAGGAATATCTCTCCGCGAGCGGAAAGCCCGGCACCGTCGTTTTCTTCGGCTGCCCCGGCGAGGAGGGCGGCGCGGCCAAGGCGTATATGGCGCGCGAGGGGCTCTGGTACGGGCTCGACGCCGCGCTCACCTGGCACCCGTCCGACACGAACGAGATATCCACCGGCACGAACAACTCGTGCATTCAGGTACTCTATAAATTCCACGGCGTTGCCGCGCACGCCGCCGGAGACCCGCACAACGGGCGCAGCGCGCTCGACGCCGTGGAGCTTATGAACATCGGCGTGCAGTTTCTGCGCGAGCACATGACCGACGACTGCCGCATCCACTATGCCATCACGGACGCGGGCGGCGTGTCGCCGAACGTTGTGCAGGCGAACGCTTCGGTGCTCTACATGGTCCGCGCCAACAAGGTCGCCGATTCCGTAAAGCTCCAGAAGCGCGTGGACGCCATCGCCGAGGGCGCGGCGCTTATGACCGGGACAAGCTACGAGCGCGTATTCATCGACGGCACGGCGGAAACGCTGCCGAACTTCACGCTCGAAGCGCTGCTGCACGCCTCGTTCGCCGAAACCGGCGTGCCGCAGTATACGGCGGAGGAGCTGGCCTTTGCCTCGGCGCTCTGCCGGACGTTTCCGCCGCAGACGCGCGCTCCCGGCATCGGCGCAAAGTTTGACAGCGAAATCGCCAAAGAATCCCGTGCGCTTTCAGAGAATATGACCAAGCCCATGAACGACTTCCTCCTCCCTCTCTACTCCGGCGAGGGCTTTCTCCCCGGCAGCACGGACGTCGGCGATGTGAGCTGGCAGACGCCGACGGCGCAGGCGCTTATCGCCGCGTGGCCGGCGGGCGTGCCGGGCCATTCGTGGCAGGTCGTTGCCTGCGGGAAAACATCCCTTGCACACAAGGCGATCCTCTGCGCCGGAAAAACTCTGGCAACCGCCGCCATCGCGCTCATCGACGATCCCGCGCTGCTGCAAAAGGCCCGCGGGGAATACGCCGGGCGAGCCGGATCCGGCTACGTCTGCCCCATCGAGCCGGACGCCGTGCCGATCGCGATCTGATATCCCAAAGCATTTCCCGACAAATGTCCGCCGGTTCTCCGTCCGCCGGACATTTGTTTTTATTCATTGTCAAAATCCACAGTATATTCATTTTTATTCGTGTTTCCCCGTTCACGATTCATAAATTTCATAATTTACTGAATTTTATTCGCAAACAGGCTTGACTTTGTGAGTGGCCGGTGTTAATATCCGTCCATACTAAATAATAATTCATTCGGAGGAAGATACAATGAATACCGTTCCCAAGTACATGTCCACCGCCGTCACCGTCATTCAGTGCGCAACGATCGTTGCCCTGATCGCGATCTTCGCCCCGCTGTTCATGTAAAAAACACAACTCCCGGATCTTCCGGCGAGATACGAAACCCCCGGCGCAGCCTATGCGCCGGGGGGTTCGTCTCAGGAAGGAAAAAGCTGTACGAACTTTCGTTCGCACAGCTTTTTCTCCAGGCTGTCAAATATGCCTCGCAGAGTTTGCGCCCGCAGGCGCAAATAAAGTTTTAATCATTTTCTCCGGCGACATGTGCGTCGGAGAAAATACTTTACGGCTCGCAAACGTGCGAGTTGTGCGCCTTTGGCGCACAGCGAGTGCGCTGCGGCGAGCCGCAGCCCCTTCAAACAAGAGCCCAACGAAGTGGGTCTCGTTTGAGCGGTTTACCGGCAGACGAGCTCGTCGTTTTCGACGTCCACCGTGAGCGTGCTGCCCGCGGCGATGTCGCCGGAGAGGATGGCTCTTGCCAGCAGCGTTTCCACGCTGCTCTGGAGATACCGGCGCAGCGGACGCGCGCCGTAGAGCGGATCGTAGCCGCGCTCGATGATAAGCTCCTTCGCCTTGTCGGTGATGCAGAGCTTGAGTGAGCGGTCGGCCAGGCGCTTCTTGAGCCCTTCGACCATGATATCGATGATGCCGGTGAGGTTGTCCTTCGTGAGCGGCTTGAAGAGGATCGTCTCATCGAGACGGTTCAAAAACTCCGGCCGGAACGCGCGGTGCAGCTCACCCATGACGGCTTCCTTCGCGGAATCGGTGATGTTGCCCTCCATATCGATGCCTTCGAGCAGATACTGGCTGCCGAGGTTCGAGGTGAGGATGATGATCGTGTTCTTGAAGTCTACGGTGCGGCCCTGCGAATCGGTGATGCGGCCGTCGTCGAGAATTTGCAGCAGGATGTTGAACACATCCGGGTGCGCCTTTTCGATCTCGTCGAACAGCACAACGCTGTAGGGTTTGCGCCGCACGGCCTCGGTGAGCTGGCCGCCCTCGTCGTAGCCGACGTATCCCGGAGGCGCGCCGATCAGACGCGAGACGGAGAACTTCTCCATATACTCGGTCATATCAATGCGCACGATGTTGTGCTCGTCGTCAAAGAGGCATTCGGCAAGGGACTTCGCAAGCTCGGTCTTGCCGACACCCGTGGGGCCGAGGAACAGGAAGCTGCCAATCGGGCGGTTCGGGTCGGCGATGCCGGCGCGGGAGCGGAGAATGGCCTCCGTGACCTTCTGCACAGCCTCGTCCTGACCGACGACACGGCGGTGGAGATAATCATCCAGATGCAGGAGCTTTTCGCGCTCGCCCTCGACGAGGCGCGCCACGGGGATACCCGTCCAGCGCGCGACGATGGCGGCGATCTCCTCCTCGGTAACGGTGTCGTGCACCATGGAGTTCTGCTTCTTCTCCTCCGAGGCTTTCACGGCCTCGGCGAGCTTTTTCTCCAGCGCGGGCAGCTCGGAATATTTGAGCCGGGCCGCCGTTTCATACTCGTAGCGCAGCTGCGCGTTTTCGATGTCCGCGTGGAGCTTTTCGATCTCGCCCTTGAGCTTTTTGACCTCGTCCACGCTGTTCTTTTCACTTTCCCAGCGTGCTTTCATCTCATTGAACTTGTCCTTGAGATTGGCGAGCTCTTCGCGCAGCTTGGCGAGACGATCCTGGCTGAGCTGGTCGTCCTCCTTCTTGAGCGCCATTTCCTCGATTTCGAGCTGCATGATCTTGCGGCGGATGCCGTCGAGTTCCTCAGGCATGGAGTCGATCTCCGTGCGGATCTGGGCGCACGCCTCATCCACAAGGTCAATGGCCTTATCGGGGAGGAAACGGTCGGTGATGTAGCGGTTGGAGAGCGTCGCGGCAGCGACAAGCGCGTTATCATGGATACGCACGCCGTGATAAACCTCGTAGCGCTCCTTCAGACCGCGGAGAATGGAGATCGTGTCCTCGACCGTCGGCTCATCCACCTGCACGGGCTGGAAGCGGCGCTCGAGCGCGGCGTCCTTTTCGATATACTTGCGGTACTCATCGAGCGTCGTGGCGCCGATGCAGTGCAGCTCGCCGCGGGCGAGCATCGGCTTTAAGAGGTTGCCGGCGTCCATGCTGCCCTCGGTCTTGCCCGCGCCGACGATGGTGTGCAGCTCATCGATGAAGAGGATGATGCCGCCCTCGCTCTTGCGGACTTCCTCGAGCACGGCTTTGAGCCGTTCCTCAAATTCGCCGCGGTACTTGGCGCCCGCGATCAGCGCGCCCATGTCGAGTGAGAAAATGGTCTTGTCCTTGAGTCCTTCGGGCACGTCGCCGCGCACGATGCGCTGCGCCAGCCCCTCGGCGATGGCGGTTTTGCCGACGCCCGGCTCGCCGATGAGCACGGGGTTGTTCTTCGTTTTACGCGAGAGAATGCGGATGACATTCCGGATCTCGTTATCGCGGCCGATCACGGGGTCGAGCTCGTTTTCGCGGGCGCGCTTGACGAGATCGGTGCCGTATTTGGCGAGAGCATCATAGGTGCTCTCCGGGTTATCGCCGGTCACGGGACCGGTCTTGACCTTGGAAAGCGCCTCGGTAAAGGCGGTCTTCGTGATGCCGTGGTCGGAGAAAATACGCTTGATCGCCGGCGTGGCGGCGGCGAAGATGCCGATCATCAGATGCTCGACGGAGATGTACTCGTCGCCCATCGATTTGGCGGCTTTCTCGGCGGCATTGATGGCACGGTCGCACTCCGGGGAGAGATACACCTCGCTCACATTGCCGACCTTCGGCAGCGCGGCGATGGCGGTATCGAGCTCGGAGAGGACGGCGTTGCAGTCCACCTTCATTTTGCCGAGCAGGGACGGGATCAGCCCGCCGTCCTGATCGACGAGAGCATAGAGAAGATGCTCGGGGGTGATATAGTTGTTGCGGTTTTCCTCCGCCATGGATTTGGCGGTGCGGACCGCGTCCAGACTTTTCTGGGTGAATTTTTCAGCGTTCATGAAAATCCCTCCTTAATAAATTAAGAGAAGAAATGGTATACAGGATTAAATCAGCACAGCGGCACGGCGCATCTGCGTGAACCACTCGCGCTCGATAGCGCGCGCATCCAGCTCGCCGCTCACATAGCCCTTCATCAGCCGGTCAAAAAGCTGGATGTATTCGCCGATGGCCTGCGCCAGCTCGTCGGCGGTGCAGTCCTTGGCGGGCGGTGCGATGGAACGGACGAATTTGCCGTCGTACAGCGCATACTGCCGCTCCGTTCCGGCGGGCAGGTGCGTATCTTCGATACGCTTCCAGAGCCGGAAAAACTCCGTCATCGCGCGGATGAGCGCTTCGGACTGCGTGCGGAAGAGCACCGTCAGCTCGCCGATGGAGTTTTCGTCGCCGCCGTGCAGCTCCAGCTCGTACTTGACCGTCGGGCGGTATTTATACTGCAGAGAGCTTTTGAGCGACATCGTGCTGCTGTTCGGCGAGAAAAACGGCACAAGCTCACGCGAGGGGCTGATGAGCTGCTCGAGCGCGGAGAAAATGTCGTTGATGCGGCGCTCCGGCGTCGTATAGTTCACATATTCGGCGAGGATCTGATTGATGAGATTCGACCGGCTCGTCCCCAGCCGGTGCGCGAGCGCGTCCACCTCGCGGACGACCTCCTCGTTGAGCATCAGACTGTATAACGTCTTTTTCAAAAGGAACCATCTCCTTTGACCTATTTTGACCTTTTGATCATAGTATAGCACAAGAAAAACTTTTGTCAATAGTTTTATATAAATTATTTTTCAAATTATATTTTCTTTGTCGCGTTTTTCAGCATTTACTTTCCACAGGAGGATCGTCTCCCCGCGCGAAAAACCCCTCCGTCTTTTGCCTGCGGCAAAAGACACCTCCCCTGTTAGGGGAGGCAAGCAGGTTTTCGGAATACTATCTTGGCTCCCCTAACAGGGGAGCTGGCAGCCGTCAGGCTGACTGAAGGGTTTTTCTCACCACGCGAACCAAGCAGAACGCCCCGACCACGGTCGGGGCGCTTTCCTTTATTTATAGGGACTGTAATCCGGCAATATAGCCGAGGCAGCGTAGGTGTCGATCATGTAGACCGAGGCATCGCCCGCCATGGTAGCGTAGCCGGGAAGAACGTTGGCTTCAATATCGCCGCTCATGCCCTTTAGGAGCACACGCGCCATCCAGACGATGTTGCGCACCGAGAGGTCGGTCGTGAGATTTTCCTGATATATGCGCCAGAGCCCCGGCAGCGCAGCGAGCGTTTTCGGCCGCAGCCACTGCTTCATGGCGGTCTTCATCACCGCGCGCTGCACCTCCGTGCGGCCGATGTCGGCATTGGCGTATCCCGAGCGGAAACGCACGACCCACATGAGCTGCTCGCCGGTCAGGTGCTGCTCGCCGGCTTTCAGATGGATGAAAAGGTTCTGGTCGGGATCGTCGTAGTCCATGTCCATGGGCACGTCAAAATCCAGCCCGCCGAGCAGATCGACCGCCTCCACAAAGGCGCTGAGATTAACGAGCGCATAGCCGTCCGGCATGAAGCCGATGACGTTTTTCACCTGCTCCATGAGCTGCTCCATGCCCTTTTCCCCGCCGCCGACCGCGCCGTAGGCCGAGTTGATCTTCGGCACATAGTAGGCAGGCGCATAGGTGTCGCGCGGGATGCTCAAAAGGCGGATGCTGCCCTCGTTCCGGTCGAGCGTCAGGAGAAGGATCGTGTCGGTTCGCATGCCGTCCTCGTCCGTGCCGCAGAGAAGTACCGTGCTGCGGCCCGAAATACGCTCAAGGTTATCCGGATTTCGCACCGGTGCTTTGCCGATGACCACCAGCGCGACGATCGCAAGCACGATGACCGTGACAAGAAACCGCAGAAAGCCCCCTTTGCGGCGGCGCTTTTTCTTTTTCGGCTTCTCTTTCGGCTCCTCCAGCGTTTCGGCGCGGTCCTCAGGGGCATAGGAAACATCGTCCTCTTCCTCCTCCGGCTCGTCCGCGTCGTCGGCATAGCCTTCGCCGTACTTCTCTTCGTATTCTTCGCCTTCCTCGTCCGCGGCGCGCTCCTCGCGCTCGCGCTGGGCGTAGTAGGCATCGCGCTGCGCATAGTAGGCGTCCCGGCGGGCGTAGTAGGCGTCGCGCTCGGCATAGTATTCTTCCCGCGCTTCCGGCGAGAGATGCCGTCCCGCGGCAGGATATTCCTCCGGCGGAGTGTTCCAGTCGGCGAAATAGTCCTCCTGCGGTGTGCCGTCCCAATTGGCAGGCGTTCGGTTTGTATTGTCGCTTTGTTTCATGGTGTTTCGTTCCTAAAAGCATTTTATGATATTCGTTAGACGGTTTTCGCCATCCGGGGGTTCATTGTAGCAGGGTTTTTGCCATAGAGCAAGAAAAAACGCGCGTACCGGAGAACCGATACGCGCGTTTTTATTGGATCGGGTCGATCAGCCGATGCCGCCGAGCGCCGCGCCTGCAACCAGCGCGATAACGCAGAGGATGCAGTACACATACTTGGCAAGCGGATAGAACCAGCCGCCGATCGGGGATTTGAGGCCATGGTTGACCTCCTTGAGTGCAAAGTCCTTTCCCGCAACCCAGAAGAACATCACGCCGGCCAACAGCGCGCCAAGCGGACAAATGTAGATGGAGACGACATCCATCCACTCGGAGGTGATCTTCTGGATAAAAATGGCAACTATGCCGCCCACAGCGAGAATGATCGCCGTTGCAGGGACGCGCTTGAGCTTCAGGTTGTCCTGCAGCGTTGCGACCGGAGCCTCATACAGGTTGATAATGGAGCTCAAGCCGGCAAACAGGACGCAGATGAAGAAGATAACGCCGATGATACGGCCGCCGGGCATACCGTTAAGAACGTTGACGAGCCACACGAACATGAGCCCCGGGCCGCCTTTCTCCAGAGGAGCGCCGCCCGCCGCCATCGCAGGGATGATGACGAATGCCGCAAGGAGAGCCGCGAGCGTATCGAACACGGCAACGTTTCTCGCGGAGGTCACGATGTTCTCATTCTTCGGCAGATAGGAGCCGTAGATGACCGAACCGTTACCGGCGACGGACAGAGAGAAGAACGCCTGGCCGAAGGCGAAAATCCACACCAGCGGGTTGAGCAGCCCTTTGGGGTCGAGCGTGAAGATGTACTTGTAGCCGGCGCCGGAGCCGGGAAGAAACGCGATATAAACGCCGAGAACCACAAACAGGACAAACAGCGCCGGCATCATGATCTTATTGGCTTTTTCAATGCCGCCGGATACGCCCAGCGCCATGATGGCAAAGGACGCGAGGATCGCAACAATGATGCAGGGGACGTTATTCACCGCGACAACGTCAAAGTGGCCGCCGATGGACGCCATGTCCTGTCCCATTGCATGCATATCACCGGTGATGGAGATAAAGGTGTACTTGAAGATCCAGCCCATGACGACCGTGTAACCGATCGCGAGAGCCATAGAGCCGATGACCGGGATAAAGCCGATGCCTTCGCCGATCTTGCGGTTGCCGCGGAGTGCCGTGCATTCGCCGAAAGCGCCGATGGGGCCGGCGCCGGTCGCACGGCCGAGAGCAAACTCGCCGATAACGCCGGTAGAACCAATCAGGAGAACGCAGATGAAGTACGGGATAAGAAACGTCATTCCGCCCCATACCGAGACCATGATGGGGAAGCGCCAAATGTTGCCCATGCCGACGGCGGAACCGATGCAGGCGAGGATGAAACCCCACCGGCTGGTAAAGCCGTCACGGTTTGAGGTAAGCTGTTTGTCTGCCATTGATTTTCCCTCCAATAATTTGATGGATTCGACTGACGCACGACGCCGGTGGGGACCGGCGTCGTGCCGTCCGGGTTCGCTGGTATGCGCTTTCTCAGTTTCTCCGGGGTTTTGCTTTGCTTCTTCTTACTTCTTACTTCTCTTCGTTGGGGTAGGGCTCAAGGAACGCGTGGAAGTGGCGCATCGGGAGATTGTGGCCCCAAATGATGCGCATGTTGGGGATGGATTCGCGGTCTTCATACAGCGCTTTGACAGCGGCGATGACGTAGTCCAGATGCTCCTGGGTGAGACGGCTGCGGTCGATGGCAAAACGGACGACGTTCGCCAGCTCCGCCTGCTGCTCGGGGGTCTTGAGGTCGTATTCCATGGAGTAGTCGCCGAGCTCGGAGACGCGGATGCCGTAGCGGCGGATCAGCTCGAGCGAGAAGCCCTCGCCCGCGAAGGTCTCGTGGCCGCGCTTGCCGTCGAAGAACTCGTCCATGTTGATGTACACAGCGTGGCCGCCGGCGGGAAGAACGACGCCCTTGACGCCCGCTTTGTAGAAGCCCTGCGCGAGATATTCGCACTGGGACACACGCTCGTGCATGTAGTTGAAGTCGCAGCTCTCGTACATGCCGACGGACAGAGCCATGATGTCACGGCCGGACATGCCGCCGTAGGAGTCGTTGCCGTAGCAGGAGATCTGCTTGACCTTCAGCAGAACGCCGACGTCGGTCTTGACGGTGCCGTCCTCGTTGAAGTCGGAGAATTTCTGCCAGAACAGGCCCTTGTCGCGGAACGCGACCATGCCGCCCATGTTGGCGTGGCCGTCCTTCTTCGCGGACATGCAGAAGCCGTCGCAGTAGGAGAACATCTCGGTGGCGATCTCGGCGATGGACTTGTCGCGGTAGCCCTCTTCGTTCATCTTGATGAAGTAGGCGTTCTCCGCCCAGCGGGCCACGTCGAAGATCAGGGGGATGTCGTACTTGCGGGACACGCGGTTGATCTCACGGATGTTGCCCATGGAGACCGGCTGGCCGCAGATCGGGTTGTTGGTGATGCAGGTGAAGATCAGGGGAACATTTTCCGGACCGACGCCCTGGATGAGCTGTTCGAGCTTTTCAATGTCCATGTTGCCCTTGAACGGGTTCTTCTCGTACTTGCCGCCTTCGGGAATTTCGTAAAGGAGTTCCTTGTGGTAGAGGTTTCTGGGGATGGAGCCCATCTGCTTGATGTTGCCCTCGGTAGTGTCGAAGTGGCCGTTGGAGGGGATCGTGAACACCTTGCCCGGATGACGCTGGGCGAGGATCTTCTTGACGATCTCCATCAGGACGGACTCCGCGGCACGGCCCTGCTGGATGATGAAGGTGTTGGGGCGCTCCATCTGGGCGGCGCCGCCGTTGAACAGTCCGCCTTCGTACTCGGGGAGGTAGACGTTCTCCATCATGGTCTCCACATCGCGGCAGTCGGTACGGACATAGTCGATGATCTTCTTCCAGTTCTTCTCGCCGCCGCGCTCGAAGATGTCGCGGAAGGTGTCGAGAAGGACGTAGTAGCCGGTGTTGCGGCCGTAGGCCTCGTCGCCGAGGAACAGGGACGCCCACTGCTGGTTGGTCATCGCGGTGGTGCCGGAGTCGGAGAGCATATCAACCGTCAGCATGCCGGCGGGGAAGGCAAACTCGTTGTAATGCGTCGCCTTCAGGACGCGCTCACGCTGTTCGACCGTGACATCGGGAATGTCGCGGACGGCGAACGTGAAATGATGGGGCGCAGGAACGTTCAGGGGATACTCTTTACTCATAATACTGACCTCCATAATGTTGGCGCATTGCGCCTTTTGTTTTGGAGATACCCCGGTCGTCGCAGACAGCTCGCTGCCGGCGCCTGGCGGACAGTATCAGATCGACGAAAGAAATTAAAGGACGGCGATGCACTCGATCTCAACGAGCGCGTCCTTGGGGAGGCGGGCGACTTCGACCGCACTGCGCGCCGGATAGTCACCGGCAAAGAACGTGGCGTAAACGCCGTTCATGGCAGCGAAGTTGTTCATGTCGCTCAGGAAAACGGTGGTTTTGATGACGTTTTCCATGGTGGCGCCGGAAGCCTCGAGGACGGCCTTGCAGTTTTCAAGAGACTTGCGGGTCTGCTCCTCGATCGTGGCGGGGAATGCACCGGTGGCCATGTCAATGGGAAGCTGGCCGGACGTGATGATCAGGCTGCCCGCCCGGATGCCCTGCGAATACGGGCCGATCGCCGCGGGGGCCTTTTCGGTTGCGATAACGTTTTTCAATTCTGGTTTTCACCTCCTTGGTGTGAGAATAGTTTATCATCGCCGCAAAACGCTGTCAATATAAATCACAAATCTTTTCAAGGTCTAAATATATTTTTGTTTATTGCTCACAAATTTCAGCAGAAAAAACTTATATAACGAGAAATTTTCTTCTCATTGTGAGAAAATTTTCGAAAAAACGCGGTTTTTTTCTTGTCTCGGGCATTTGGGTATGGTAGTATGAGAATCACCGCACTCCAAGGGAGGTACAAAACCCATGACGGAACAACTGCTTTTGCACTATACAAGGCTTGTTGAGTTTCTCGGTCATGTTCTCGGGCCTGATTATGAGATCATTCTGCATGAAATTTTGCCGGAGCAGAGCCGCGTTGCCGCGATCGCCAACGGCGGCATCAGCGGACGGGACGTAGGCGCGCCGATCACCAACGCGGCGCTGCGCATGATCATGCAGAAGCAATACGAATCCAACAACTATATTATTAATTACACGGGCCAGTTATCCAACGGAAAAACGCTCCGTTCGAGCACGATGTTCATCAAGGACGGCGGAAAGCTCGTGGGGCTTTTGTGCGTCAACTTTGACGACAGCCGCTTCCATGAGGTCAGCGACACCATCCTCCGGCTGGTGCACCCGGACGACTTTGTCCACCGCCACTACTTCCCAGACGACGCGCCCGCCAAGCAGCCCGCCGCGCCGCAGCATGCCGCCGCGCAGCCGGCGGAGCATTTCCAGTCCGACATGAACGGGCTGATGGAGGACCTGTTTGCGACCGTGACGAGGGACGCCGGCGTGCCGCTGCGCCGTCTGACGCAGGCCGAGCGCGCCGAGATCGTCGCGCGGCTCTATGAGCAGGGCATGTTCGAGCTGCGCGGCGCGGTGCAGTTCACCGTGGAAAAGCTCGGCTGCTCGCAGGCGAGCGTATACCGGTATATAAAAAACGCCAAAGCCGCGGAGGAATAAAAAAACGCCTCCCTCTGACGAGGGAGGCGGCAAAATTGATATTTTGACGGGGGGAGAGAAAGACGTTCGATGCGGAAAACGCCGTTTTTCTCTCCCTCCGTCTTGCTTCGCTCGACAGCTCTCTCGTCAGAGGGAGCCATAAGCGGCGCAGATGAAAATGCCTATCACGCCGTCGCTTTCTTCCCGGCGGCGCGGAGAATGAAGCCGATGACAAGACCGGCTACGGCGGGAATGAGCCAGAAGAGACCGATGCCGAAAAGCGGCAGGCTCTCCTTGCAGAAGGCGACAAAGCCGTTCACATGCAGGAAGGCACGCGCCCCGTCCGGCAGCGCGGCGAGCAGATCCAGCACCGCCGCGGCCAGCGTGAACGCCGTGACCGAAACGAACACGCGCTTGTCGTAGTCAAAGAAATGTCCGAACAGGCTCAGCAGCATGAGCGTGATCGTGAGCGGATAGAGGAACATGAGCACCGGCACGGAATAATCGATGATCTGCGTCAGGCCGACGTTGGTGATCAGCAGCGACACAACGCTGAACACGATCGCCCACGCCTTATAGCTCATGGACTTCGGGAACAGCACGCGGAAGATCTCCGCGCAGCTCGTGACAAGGCCGATGGCCGTCTTGAGGCAGGCGAGCGTCACCGTAACGGCGAGGATGACCTGTCCGGCGGTGCCGAAATAGTATCCGGCGATATCCGCAAGCGCGATGCCGCCGTTGGCGCTCACGGCGAACGCGCCGCGGCTCTGCGCACCGATGATCGTCATGGCAAGATAGATGAGCCCCATAAACACGCACGAGAACACGCCCGCGCGCACGGTGTTGCCCGCGACGGCGGCGTCGTGCTTAATGCCCAGATCGCGGATGACGCCCACAACGATCACGCCGAACGCCAGCGAGGCAAGCGCGTCCATCGTATTGTAGCCGTCCAGAAAACCGGCGGAGAAGGCGCTGGAGGCGTATGCGCCCTCCGGCGCGACCGACGAAACGGCAGCGACAGGCTTTACGAGCGCCGTGACAACGAGCACGGCAAGGAACACAAGGAACAGCGGGTTGATGATCCGCCCGACCCATGTGAGGATCTTGCTCGGGCGCAGCGAGAAGAACAGCACGAGCGCGAAGAAAATCACGGAGAATATGGCAAGCTCCGTCACCGCGCCGCCGGTGAGCATCGGCTCCACGCCGATGGTAAAGCTCGTCGCGGCGCAGCGGGGGATCGCAAAAAGCGGGCCGATCGTCAGATACAGCGCGCAGGTAAAGAATACGCCGTACCCCTTCCCTACGCGGCTGCTCATGGCGAGCAGATCGTCCGAACGGCTGATGCCGAACGCCGCCACGCCCATGAGAGGCAGACCTACCGCCGTAACGATGAAGCCGAGCGCCGCAATATAGGAGTTCGCGCCCGCGAGCTGACCCATATGCACCGGGAATATCAGGTTCCCGGCGCCGAAAAACAACCCGAACAGCATGCTCGCCACGGCGATGAGCTGCCGGAAATTCAATCTCTCTTTCATATCTCTTCCCTCATAACATGTTGCAAAATTATTTTGCAATTTAAAATATGAAATTAATTGTACATCTTTTCCGACGCATAAGCAAGTCTTTTTCAGTGAAACATTTGTGTTTTTCTGGTGTACTTTTGTGGTGTTTTTCTGTTATAATAGCTTCTGCAACCGCCGGTTGCGAAAGTTCCAAGCCGGAACGGTGGCTTCGCAACCGGCCTTCATGTCATACTGATGCCATAAATTCAAGGAGGACACACCTTTATGAATCTATCGGAAAAAATTCTGTACTGCCGGAAAAAGGCGGGCCTTTCGCAGGAGGCGCTCGCGGAAAAGCTCGGCGTGTCGCGGCAGGCGATCAGCAAATGGGAGACCGGTGAGTCCGTGCCGGAGCTCTCGAAGCTCGTCCTGCTCGCCAGAGCGTTTGACGTGACGACGGACTGGCTGCTCTCGGAGAGCGAGCCGGAACCGGAGACATCCCCGGAATCGGAAATTCCGGCCGCACCGGAGGCCCCGGCGCAGAGCTCCAACTGGGTCGAATCCATTCCCGGCGTGATCGGGCGGCTCATCCGGCGCTACGGCTGGCTCTACGGCGTGTATACCGCGCTCGCGGGACTCGGCTTCATCGTGATCGGCGCGGTCGCGCGCGGCGTCAGTCTCAGCATGGAGCGTTCGTTCTTCGGCAGCACCGGCATGGATCCCTTCGGCGGATACGGCGGCTTCTCCGACTTTGCGGGAAGCGGCACGATCTGGTATGACAGCGCCGGGAACGTCATCTCCTCCCCGTTCGGCTCGTCCGGCATGGGCAGCAGCGGCTTTACGAACCCCGTCGCCATCCTCGGCACGGTCATCATCGTGATCGGCGTCGTGATGCTCATCGCCGGCATCATCCTCGCGGTGTATCTCAAAAAGCGCGGGAATACGAAGTAAGATCTTGTTTCGGGTGGAACACACTCCCCGCCCGCAGGAGAGACCCAGCCTCTGTTAGAAAAATCGCTCTGCCTGACATCAGGCAGAGCGATTTTCTCTTATATAAGGACTTAGCGTTTGGCTTCTTCCTTGTCCTCTTTTTTGCGCTTGGCGAGGATGATCCAGAGCAGGATTGCCGCAACGCCGACGCCGATAACGATCCAGAGCCAGACCGGAGCGCCGGTGGAGGCGATAACGGGAATGACTTCCGTTTCGGTCTCACCGCAGTTCTGGCAGGTAAGCACCTTTTCGCCGGTCTCCTTCTTCGTCGGCTCCTTGGTCACGGTACCCTCATCCCAGTCGTGGCCGAGCGCCGGAACGGTTTCGGTCTTGGTTTCCGTGCAGCCGCTGTTCATGCAGGAGATCGTCTTGACACCTTCTTCGGTGCAAGTCGGTTCGGTTGTGATCTTTCCGTCGTCCCACTTGTGGCCGAGCGCCTTGACCGTCTCGGTTTTGGTCTCTTTGCAGCCGCTGTTCGTGCACTTGACCGTCTTGACGCCGTCCTTCGTGCAAGTCGGCTGCGTCGTCACAGTACCGTTGTCCCACTTGTGGCCCGTTGCGGGGATCGCCGTGGTGGTCGCCGCGCCGCAGCCGCGGGTGCAAGTCACGCTCTGAACGCCCGGCTGCGTGCAGGTCGGCGCCTTGGTGACCTTGGCATTGCCCCAGGCATGGCCGAGTGCCGGCGTGTTGACGGTATCCTCCGCGCCACAGCCCTCACGCTGGCAAACGACCTTCTTCGAGCCGCCCGCCGTGCAGGTCGCCGCCTTGACGACCTCCGCGTCCTTCCAGCTGTGGCCGAGCGCCTTTACGGCCTCGGTCTTAGTCTCCTTGCAGCCGGAGTTCGTGCAGGAGATCGTCTTCACGCCGTCTTTCGTGCAGGTCGGCTCGGTCGTGATCTTGCCCGCGTCCCACTTGTGGCCCGTCGCCGGGATTGCGGATTTATTTCCAACCTCTGTGCAGCCCTTGTGCTCGCAGTATGCGCCGCGGACACCGGGCTCCGTGCAAGTCGGAGGCTGAATCACTTCTGTTTTCCCGAAAGAGTGTCCGAGTTTCGCGACGGCCTCGGTTTTGGTTTCCGCGCAGCCGCTGTTCGTGCATTTGAACGTCTTGACGCCATCCTTCGTACAGGTCGAGGCAGTCGTCACGGTGCCGTTATCCCACTTGTGGCCCGTCGGCGCAATGTTCTTCGTTTCCTTATACGTGCAGCCCGTGCGGCGGCATGCCGTGGTCTGCTCGCCCTTTTCGGTGCAGGTTGGGGCCTTCGTCACCGTCGCCGCGCCCATGTCATGGCCGAGCGCCTTCACGGTTTCTGTTTTGGTCTCTTTGCAGCCGGAGTTTGTGCAGGAGATCGTCTTCACGCCGGCCTTCGTGCAGGTCGGCTCGGTCGTGATCTTGCCGCTGTCCCACTTGTGACCCGTCGCGGCGATCTCTTCGGTCTTCGTCGCGGTGCAGCCGGAGTTCGTGCACTTAAATGTCTTGACTCCCTTCGCCGTGCAGGTCGGAGCGGTCGTTACCGTACCGTTGTCCCACTTGTGGCCCGTCGGTGCAATATCCTTCGTTTCCTTATACGTGCAGCCCGTGCGGCGGCATGCCGTGGTCTGCTCGCCCTTTTCGGTGCAGGTTGGGGCCTTCGTCACCGTCGCCGCGCCCATGTCATGGCCGAGCGCCTTCACGGTTTCTGTTTTGGTCTCTTTGCAGCCGGAGTTTGTGCAGGAGATCGTCTTCACGCCGGCCTTCGTGCAGGTCGGCTCGGTCGTGATCTTGCCGCTGTCCCACTTGTGACCCGTCGCGGCGATCTCTTCGGTCTTCGTCGCGGTGCAGCCGGAGTTCGTGCACTTAAATGTCTTGACTCCCTTCGCCGTGCAGGTCGGAGCGGTCGTTACCGTACCGTTGTCCCACTTGTGGCCCGTCGCGGCGATGGTTTCCGTCTTCGTCTCGGTGCAGCCGGCTACTGTGCATTTATACACCGTCTGTCCGTTCTTAATGCAGGTCGCAGGAGTGGTCGTCCCGGCGTCCCAGATGTGATCATGAGCAGCAACGGTAACAGTGACCGTGCCGGGGGTAACGATGCACGGGACTCTGTTTTCATCCAGATCACTAACCTTGGGATTGATTGTGACCGTGCTCGGTCCAAACGCCGCAGTATCTTTGATTCGGAATACGAGCGTCAGCATCGGTCCAATGTACGTCGAACCAGTGTCATTGGCCGACAGCCAGGTAGCGCTTGTCCCGACTTCCAAGCCGGACATGCCCGCGTTGGAAAAGCTTACCTTTTCCAGCACGTTCGTATCGTAGCTGATGCCTACCTGCATACCGACGATAGTAGGGCAGCTGGTAATGCTGACCGTGATCGTCACTTCATCGCCGCGGCTGCCTGTAGCCGATGTGACGGAGAAATTCATGGTTTCTCCATCGGCATACGCCCCCGTGCACAAAAGCGACGTCATCATGAGAATTGCGAGGATTACCGCCAATGTTTTTTTCATGATTTTGCGCTCCTTTTTATTTAAGTTCAACACTCATACCCGCAAGATATTTTTTCAGACGGACGCAGTCGAATATATCCACTTCGCCGTCGCCGTTCACATCGGCGTTGCTCGCGTTGATCGTTACGTTGAATCCGGCAAGATACTTCTTCAGACGGACGCAGTCGAATATATCTACTTCGCCGTCATCATTCACATCGCCCGGGATCCGGCTCGTGACCGTTACACTGCCCGCAACGATATTGGCTTTCACCGCGCTCTCATCCAGAGCCGATGCCTTGAAGCCTGTGACCGTCACCTCTGCCAGCCCGTCCGGAGCATTATCCAGTACCTGGAATTTCAGCGTCAGGATGTTCCCGTTAATTACATCCGCCGCTTCGTCGATCCAGATCGCCTTTTCGCTTTCGCCAATGCCTACGCTCCAGTCTTTCATGGCACCGTCCGCGTAGCCGATGAGCTTCAGCCGGGTCTTATCGTAAGTGATCTGGAAGTTTATGCCGATAATTCCGGGGTTGCCTGCAAGGGAAACATTCAGAGAAACTTCCTTTCCCTGCGACGCCGTGGCGGAAGAAACCGTCAGTGTGGTTGCGTAGGTCGGAGCATTCTCTTTCCAGACCGCATAAAGCGTTACCGCAGCATTCGCCGTGTAGCTTCCGCCCGGCTGATACTGCGCGCTTGTTGCCGTCCTGCTCGCCGCCCAGCCGAGGAATGTGTAGCCCGTCCGCGTCGGCTTCGTGCTGCTCAGCGTCAGCGCCGTGCCGTGCGTTTTTGTCTGCGCCGCCGGTGCGCCCGTACCGCCGTTCGCGTCATAGCTCACCGTATAGTCATTGGTTTTCCAGACTGCATAAAGCGTTACCGCAGCATTCGCCGTGTAGCTCCCGCCCGGCTGATACTGCGCGCTTGTTGCCGTCTTGCTCGCCGCCCAGCCGAGGAATGTGTAGCCCGTCCGCGTCGGCTTCGTGCTGCTCAGCGTCAGCGCCGTGCCGTGCGTTTTTGTCTGCGCCGCCGGTGCGCCCGTACCGCCGTTCGCGTCATAGCTCACCGTATAGTCATTGGTTTTCCAGACTGCATAAAGCGTTACCGCAGCATTCGCCGTGTAGCTCCCGCCCGGCTGATACTGCGCGCTTGTTGCCGTCTTGCTCGCCGCCCAGCCGAGGAACATGTAGCCCGTCCGCGTCGGCTTCGTGCTGCTCAGCGTCAGCGCCGTGCCGTGCGTTTTTGTCTGCGCCGCCGGTGCGCCCGTACCGCCGTTCGCGTCATAGCTCACCGTATAGTCATTGGTTTTCCAGACTGCATAAAGCGTTACCGCAGCATTCGCCGTGTAGCTCCCGCCCGGCTGATACTGCGCGCTTGTTGCCGTCTTGCTCGCCGCCCAGCCGAGGAACATGTAGCCCGTCCGCGTCGGCTTTGTGCTGCTCAGCGTCAGTGCAACATCCTTTGTTTTGGTCTGAGCGGCCGGTGCACCGCTGCCGCCGTTCGCGTCATAGCTCACAGTATACGTAATGGGCAGAGCCGGAATAACTTCCGTACGTGTCTGCTTGCACGCGGTGCAGGTGTACGTTTTGACGCCTTCTATGCCAGGCTTCGCCGGGGTAGTTACAACGCCGCTGTCCCACTTGTGCGTTCCCGTTGCATAGAGGTCATAGCGATAAAGCGTCTGCTTTTCGACCTGCATGGTGTCGGTCGCCGCCGGGGCGTTGGAGCCGCTCACCCAACCGCTCCAATCGTCCCACTTATAGAACGAATATACCGTCTGCTGTGTACGGGTGCGGTAACGGTATCCGGTCGCCGTGTGATTATCCCACTTAAACCAGTTTTCGCCGTTGATCGTCGCAACATATTTACCCGTTCCGTGCCAGTCGGACGTGGAGCTGCTCCAGGAGTACGGGAAGTATCCCTGATTCCACCCGCTTGAGTAGGTCTTTGCACCGCAGCCGCCAGCCCACGTATAGCAGGTGCCGTAACCGTGCATGTGTGCGCCGCAGTTAGAGCAGTAGTAATAGTAATACCCGTACAGTGTTGTGGTCTCCACCTGTGTGGAATCGCTGGCCGATACAGCATCGGTCGACCAGTCGCTCCAGGAACCGTAATCGCTCCACACTTTTTCAGAGCCGGAAAGCGTCCAGCCGGACATGGTGTTGGAGGTGCCGGTCGTTGTCAGCTTATTTCTCGTCCGGTAGCGCTGCTGCGTTTCGATGTACTCATCGGCAACCCCGGTCGGCTTGGTCGTAGACCAGTCAGACCAGTTGCCCTCCATATTGTATTCGGTATACTGATAATCACAGTTTGCGCAGCTGACCAACCGGTGCGGGCGCTCCGTGCAGCTGCCTTCCCAGCTTCCGTAAACAAGCTTGTGCCCCGTTGCTGCGATCGTTTCGGTTTTTTTCGTCTGGCACGCGGTGCAGGTGTACGTTTTGACGCCGGATTCTTCACAAGTCGCGGCGGTCGTCACCGTTCCGCTGTTCCAGCTGTGGCCCTTCGCGTCAGTGTAATTGTCCTTGTAGCTGGCGCTGCAAACGGAACAGGTATATAGAGTATAGCCCTGCTCCGTACAGGTTGGAGCCACGACCTTCGACGTATAGGAGTGCGTCGTATGGCCGGAGTCTCCGGTCGTGAATTGGATGGGGCCGTTCAAAACGGTCTTTTCGATCGTTTTGCTTTGGAGAGTGTTGCTGTTATTGGCAAAGTAATAGTTCTTGACCTGTACCTTGATGTAGAAATCATAGCTTCCGGGCGATGATATCCAGTCAAAATGCATCGCGGAGTCCAGCTCCGAGTTGTTCAGGTTTTTGGATCGCACCTGTTCAGTTCGGCCATAGCTCATGGTCGTTCCATATGTATGAACCGTTCCGGAAATGGCGCTGATGTCCGCATTGCTCGACGTGATCGTCCAGTCAACGGGATAGCTCTTGCTGACTGGAAGAGACGCCGGGACGTCTTTTCCGCTGGCGGAAATCCCGTTTTTAATGGCGGTATCGCAGTAATTCGTCACCTTGCAGAATGGGGCATAGACATAGCCCACCGTTCCGTCCGACAAACGCACGCGATACCAGTAATGATCCGACGTCGTTACACCATTCTTGTAAAGCGCCGTTACCGTCAGGCTCGTCCCGGAGGTAACCGTCTTGATCACGGAGGACGCAGAGTCTGTCTCATTGCTGCACGGCAGCGACCAGACCCGGTAGTCCTTCGTCATTTGTACGGTCAGATAGGAAGGATAATAGTCGCATTTGGAGAGGTATCCCTCATCTAAGTCTTTCCATAGACTTCTATAGTCCGTTGGGGCTCCATTATTTACTGAGTTAACCGCATACCCTTTCCCCCGCCCGGTATACTGAGTTGTTTTTTTCGTGTTAATAAAAAAGGCATTAAAGGCATAGGAATCGCCCGTCCCATAGGGATACCCACGCGTTACATGGCCTTTATGAACTGTAATATGAACATGGGCCCCATATGCATTAGGGTTCCCGTCTCCCATGCCACCTGCTTGATAAAACTCTTCGCCCTGAGATATAACTCTTCCGACATAGATATCGCTAATATCAGAGTCGTGCATAAAGCCAACGGTCATGTAATCATATGAGCCATCCGCCCAGTGAACCTTATTTACACTTTGAAGAACAATATATCCCCAATTTGCATCAACATATGCTACTTTCCCGGTGAAGGGGGCAAACACGTTGCCATTAGGTAACATATCTATAGCATTTTGGCTACCGTGGCTGTAGGACTCATATGCCAACTGCGACAAATTCATTGTATATGCCGGAAACCATGCGTATTCGTCAAAACTTGCTGCGAGCATCACCGGAAGCCCTTCATCTGGAGTGTCCTCCGCAACAGCGGGCTCCAACGCAACATCAACGATCATCTCTTCACCAGTTGCCGCGTCTTCCTCTTCGATGATTAGCTCTTCAAAGATGCTGACATAGCCCTCGCAGAAAGCGACATAAACATAGTTACCGGGTACAAGAAGATAGCTTCCGTCCTCTTCCGGCTCAAATTCCGTTTCGTCGTCTTCGGCATCGTAGACCTGGATCGTCGTTTCCTCCGGCGTACAGATAAATCGCACCGTTACATACTCCGGCTCCGGTGTCACTTCCGGCTCCGGTGTAGTCTCCGGTTCCGGCGTTGCTTCCGGCTCCGGCGTTGCTTCCGGCTCCGGGGTGGTCTCCAGTTCCGGGGTGACTTCCGGAACCGGTGTCGTTTCCGTTTCTGCTGTGGTTTCCGCCGTACCGGGTGTCTCTCCGTCCGCGAGAGCGGACACCGGCAGAAGCGTGAATACCATCAGCACCGCGAGAAGCAAGGACAGTACTTTTTTCATGGCATAACTTCCCTTCGTATTTTATTTCTGCTTTTACTTTAGTTCCACATTGAAACCGGCAAGGTATTTCTTCAACCGAACACAGTCGAAAATATCAATCTCCCCATCGCCGTTTACGTCGGCGTTGGCCTCGCTGATCGTCACATCAAATCCTGCAATGTACTTTTTCAGGCGGACATAGTCGAATATATCCACTTCGCCATCGTCGTTGACATCGCCCGGAATCCGGCTCGTGACTGTTACACCGCCCGCAACGATATTGGCATTCACCGCGCTCTCATCCAAAGCCGCTGCCTTGAAGCCCGTGACCGTCACCTCTGCCAGCCCATCCGGAGCATTATCCAACACCTGGAATTTCAGCGTCAGGATGTTCCCGTTAATTACATCTGCCGCTTCGTCGATCCAGATCGTCTTTTCGTTTTCGGCATCCGCCTTATTTTTTTATACGAATTCATTAAACCACAACGATCTTTGATTGTCAATTTTAATTAACCAAAATGATAATGCAATATCATTTTGGTTATCTTACCATACATCATATTACTCCACGACAGGAGCCGGGAGGTACGGTCATGATTTACGAAAGAATAAAAAAGCTCCGCGAAAAGCAGGGCTATACACAGACGGAGCTTGCCAAAATGCTTGGGGTGACGCGCTCGTGCGTGAACGCCTGGGAAATGGGCATTTCCGTTCCCTCCACGCAGTCGCTAGTGCAGCTGGCGCAGATTTTTGATATATCCACCGATTATCTGCTCGGTCTGGACGTGGCTTTCGCCATCCGCACCGACGGGCTTTCTGACAACGACATACAGCTCGTACATTCGATCGTTCAGCGGCTGAAAAACGGCGACGTGCAGGCCGGCTGACAGCTGGCAGTGAATAGAGCATCCTCCGGCTTCTCTCTGGGTTGAAGCCGGAGGATGCTGTTTTATGGCCGCTCCTTATTATATTTAACATCCCACATCGCCCTCCGCATCGGCCAGCGGCGCGTTCAGCGTTGAGTTTCCCGCGAAAATATGCTACAATGTTTCTGTTTCCCGCGGGAAACAGAAGCATTCTTTATCGGAAAGGATGAGTGCCTATGCCGACACAGGTGACCAACTACCAATGCCCGTCCTGCACCGGGCCGCTGCACTATTCCGGCGCGTCCGGGAAACTGGAATGCGATTACTGCGGCAGCTCGTACACCGTTGCAGAGATCGAGGCGCTGTATAGGGAAAAGGAAGCAAAGGCCGCCGAGGCGTTTGAAACGGCGGATACTGCCGCGCAGAGCGGCGACGACAGCAGCGCGTGGGACACCGGCTCCATGAGCTCCGACTGGGGCGCGGATGCCGCCGGGATGAAGACCTATTCCTGTCCTTCCTGCGGTGCGGAGCTCATCTGCGATGCGAACACCGCCGCGACCGCCTGCCCGTACTGCGGCAACCCGACCGTCGTGCCGGGGCAGTTTGCCGGGGCGCTGAGGCCGGACTATGTTCTGCCCTTCAAGCTCAGCCGCGAGGACGCGATCAATGCGCTCCGGCGGCACTATAAAAACAAGCCCTTCCTGCCGAGAGCGTTTTCCGCCCAGAACCAGATCGAGAAGATCCAGGGCGTTTATGTCCCCTTCTGGATGTTCGACGGTGAGGCGGATGGTCATGCGCGCTACGACGCGACGCGCTCGCGCATTTTCCGCACCGGCGATTGGGAGGTCACAACGACCGACCATTTCGAGATCTGCCGCGACGGTTCGATGCCCTTTGAAAAGGTGCCGGTGGACGCTTCGAGCCGGATGCCGGACGCGCATATGGATTCCATTGAGCCTTACGACTATGCCGAACTCAAGCCGTTTTCCTCGGCGTATCTCCCCGGTTTTCTCGCGGATAAGTACGATGTTCCGGTCGCCGACTGCGAAAGCCGCGCCGACGAGCGCTGCCGGAAAACGGTGCTGGACGCGCTCGGGCGCACCGTAAGCGGGTACGACACGTGTATTCCCCGCGCGCAGGACGTCCGGCTGCGCCGCGGCAAGGTGCATTATGCGCTGCTGCCGGTGTGGATGCTCTCGACGCGCTGGAACGGCAAGAGCTTCCTCTTTGCCATGAACGGGCAGACCGGCAAAATGGTCGGCGATCTGCCGACGGACGCCGGAAAATACTGGCGGACATTCGCCGCTATTGCCGCGCCGGTCGCGCTTCTCGGAACGGCGCTCAGCTTTCTGCTGCGATAAGGAGGAGAAAATATGAAACGGAAAATTTGCTCTTTCCTTCTCGCCTTCCTTCTCCTGCTCGCTCTCACCCCCGCCGCGCTCGCGGACGGCGCGCAGCTCTCTTACATAACGGACGACGCCGGTGTCCTCACCGCGAGCGAGACCGCCTCGCTCGAAAAGGCCGCGCAGCACATCGCGCAGCGCTACGGCGTCGGCATTTATCTTGTCACCGTGAACGACGCCTGCCGCATCGACAGCCGCGGCACATATGAAGCGGCGTATACCTACTATCACCGCAACTCGCTCGGCGCCGGCGCGGAGCGGAACGGCGCGATCCTCCTTTTAAGCATGAACGACCGCGCCTTCGCCCACTTCTATTACGGCAAAAAGAGCGAATACGCCTTCAACAGCTACGCCAAAGAGCAGATCGAGGATACGTTCCTCGACAACTTCCGCGAAAACGACTGGTACGGCGGCTTTTCGGACTATCTTTCCGCGTGCGGGGAGTACCTTGCGCTCGCGGCGGAGGGGCACCCCGTGCGCCGCAGCCCGGTACCGGCGATCGTCATTTCGTGCGCCGCGGGAATCCTCATCGCGTTTCTCGTATGCTCCATTCTCAAGCGGAAGATGAAAAGCGTGTATGTGCAGGCGCGGGCGGACGGCTACGTTTCCGGCAAGCTCCGTCTCGCACGGCAGACCGACCGCTTTACCCACCGCACCGAAACGCGCCGCCGCATCGAGCCGCCCAAGCCCTCCGGCGGAGGCGGCGGCAGCATCGGTCACACCGGCGGCGGAGGCTCCGGCCGCAGCGGGCACTTCTAACAAATTCAAACCAACCCCACTCTGTTGAGAGGTTTGTTTGAGGGGATCGCGGCTCGCTGCAGCGCACGCTCTGCGAGCGCTGCGGCGAGCCGCGCTGACATTTTTAACAGAACGTTTATTGCTTTTTCGCCGAAATTCCCGTATACTTTTTATACACTTGTTAAAAAAAGATTGTTAAAGGAGGCTTTGTGCGCGTGCAGAAACCGAAAAAGATCAAACGTTCCGCTCTTGAGAAAACGCGCACCGTGCTCGGAGAAAAGATCCGCGAGTCCGCCGTATCCGTACTGCCGATCCTCGTCATCGTTGTGATACTGTGTCTTTGTATCGTGCCGATGCGCACCGATCTGCTGCTCACGTTTCTCATCGGCGCGCTGCTGCTCACCGTGGGCATGGGGCTTTTCTCGCTCGGTGCGGAGCAGTCTATGACGCTCATCGGCAGCCGTATCGGTACGGCGCTCACGAAAACGAAAAATCTGCCGCTCATTCTCGGCGTATCGTTTCTTCTCGGCTTTGCCATCACCGTTGCCGAGCCCGATCTTCAGGTGCTCGCCGGTACGGTGCCGCACATTGAAAAGACCGTGCTTCTCGCCGTTGTCGGCGCTGGCGTAGGATTATTCATGTCGCTTTGCATGGTGCGCATCCTTTACGGTATCCGCCTGCGCTGGGTGCTGCTCGTGTGCTACGCGATCGTATTCGCGCTCGCGGCGTTTACGGATAAGAACTTTCTCTCCATCGCGTTCGACTCCGGCGGCGTGACGACCGGACCGATGACCGTGCCGTTCATCCTCGCGCTCGGTCTCGGCGTATCGAACATCCGAAGCGACAGCGGCGCGAAGGCCGACAGCTTTGGTCTCGTGGCGCTCTGCTCCATCGGGCCGATCCTCGCGGTGCTCATTCTCGGGCTCTTTTACCGCGACAGCTCCGGCGTTGCGGAGCTCACGGAGGTATCCTACGCGAGCACGACCGTGATCGGCTCGGCGTTTCTCTGTGCGATCCCGGTGTACCTTAAGGAAATGGCGGTCGCCATGCTGCCGATCGTCGGCATTTTCCTCATTTTCCAGCTTGCCATGTTCCGCATGAACCGCCGGAGCTTCTGGAAGATCATGGTCGGTATCCTGTATACCTATGTTGGTCTCGTGCTGTTCCTCACGGGCGTGAACGTCGGCTTCTCGTCGCTCGGCGCGGAGCTGGGCGCGGCGCTCGCCGAAGGGGATCGGAGCTGGCTGCTCATCCCGCTCGCGGCGCTGCTCGGCTGGTTCATCATCTCGGCAGAGCCCGCCGTAGGCGTGCTCGAAAAGCAGATTGAGGACGTGAGCGCCGGCGCTATCCCCGGCAAAACGATCAAGGCCAGTCTCTCCGTGGCGATCGCGCTCGCCATGGCGTTTTCCATGCTGCGCGTTGTGACCGGCATTTCGCTTTTGTGGTTCATCGTGCCGGGCTACGCGCTCGCGCTGATCCTCTCGTTCTTCGTGCCGGACATCTACACCGCCATCGCGTTCGACTCCGGCGGCGTGGCCTCCGGCCCCATGACGGCGACATTTATGCTCCAGTTTATGATGGGCACGAGCATCGCTCTCGGCGGCGACGTGCTGCGCGACGCCTTCGGCGTTGTGGCGCTGGTCGCCATGATGCCGCTGCTTTCGATCCAGGCCGTCGGCTTCTACTATGAACATATCGCAAAGCGTCCGCAGGAAGAGGCGGCCGTTTACGGCGATTACGATATCATCGAGCTTTGGGAGGCGAGCGCATGAACTACGTCATATCCATCACCGGTCCCGAAGCGCTCGGTGTGCTTGAGGACATATGCGAGGAGCTCGCGCTCCCGCTCAACGTGACGCTGCACGGCCGCGGCACGGCGGTGCAGAGCATGCTCGATCTTCTCGGGATCGAATCGAACGAAAAACGGGTCGTCCTGTCCACGGCGACCGAGGAAAAGACCGCCGCGCTGATCGAAGCGCAGAAGCGGCGGCTGCACATTGGCGTACCGGGTCACGGCATCGTGATCGCCGTGCCGGTCAAAAGCATTGGAGGAGGGAAAACCGTGGCATATCTGATGGGTGAAGAGAACAAATCCGCAAAGACGGCTCCGCCGTCCGGTTATGCGTATGAGCTGATCGTCGTTGTGGCAAGCGAGGGACAGACCGATCTTGTGATGAACGCCGCCCGCGCTGCGGGCGCCCGCGGCGGCACGGTGCTCCACGGCAAGGGCACCGGCGCCAAGGCCGACCCAAAGTTCCACAACATCTCCATTGCCGAGGAAAAAGAGGTCATCCTCATCGTTTCCAAGACCGAGGAGAAAAGCGAGATCATGCGCTCCATTCTCAAAAAGGCCGGGCCGGACACCCCGGCAAAGGCCATCGCGTTCTCGCTCCCCACAAGCGAGGTAGCGGGTTTCGGCTTCTTTGATTCGTAAAACGACAAAGCCCGGGCTGTGAAGCATTCACAGCCCGGGCTTTTGGTATTCAGCCAAAGGTGATCTTCTGTTCGTTCACATCCACCGCGGCCTCCACGCCGAACGGGAGAATGCAGCGCGGCAGCGCGTGGCCGATGTTGACGTTGCAGACGATGGGCAGTGTGTCATCGGCGATCACGTCCGTGAGCGCGGCTTTATATTCCGCCTCGTATTTCCGGTCCATCGGCTTTCCGACGAGTACGCCGGACACCGCGCCGAATACCCCAGCGGTCTTGAAGTATTCAAGCGCGTGCCGGTACTTCTCCGGCGGCATATATTCCTCACTCGATTCGAGCAGAAAGATCCTCCCCTTCCAGTCCTCCGCGCTTGGGAAGAGGCCGTACTTTTGACACAGCACCGGCATATCGGCATACCGCCCGCCGTCGAAGAAGTCGAAGAGCGTATCGATGCACCCGCCGAGGATCTTACCGGAGAAGCGGGGTCTTCCCTGCAAAAGCGCAAAGCCGGTATCCGGGTGCGCCGGGAGCGGCACGCCGGCCTGCTCCGGTGAAAAGTCCGTACGCGCTTCGTACCATGTATCGCTCGGCGTGACGGCGCGGATCGTGCCGGTTTGGAGGAGCTCTTCAAAATACCGGCGCGTATACGGCAGCATCTCGCCGCCCAGCTCGCATACGTCCGAGAGGAAGGACTGGCCGTAAAACGTTTTTACGCCCACCTTGTGGAGCATCATATGGTTGACGGTCGTATCCGAAAAGCCGAGAAAGATCTTGTCCGTGCCGGAAACGGCGGTCTCGAGCTCGCCGTTTGCAAAGAGGTACGGCGCAAGACGGTAGGTATCGTCCCCGCCGATGGCGCAGAGGATCATATCGATCTCCGGGTCGCGGAACGCCGCGAGAAGGTCCGCCGCGCGGTCCTCCGGATGATTTTTTATATACTCGATACCGGCGAGCGCGTGCGGCATGAACCGGACGTTGAGCCCATAGTCCGCAAGGCGCTTTGCGCCGATATCCAGCTCATGCTTTGCAAAGCTCTCCCCCAGCACACCGGCGGATGGGCTCACGACCGCAACGTTTTTTACCATGACATTCACCTCTTTTTTCCGGCATTATACCATTGGCTCTCCTCCGGCGCAACTCTCCTCTTTTCATTCCGTGCCGTTCGGAGTATAATCCTTGCATGCCAAACAATTTCAAGGAGCCAGCTATGAAAAAAGAGACAGAAACCTCCGCGCTGCTTTTCTCCGAGAACAGCCCTTTCAACGACCTCTGCGGTCTGGAGATCACGGAGCGGCGCGGCGGCCACTGCACGGTCGCGTGCCGCACCGGAGAAAACCATCTTAATCCGTACGGGATCGTACATGGCGGCCTGCTCTTTACCATGATGGACGTGGCCGGAGGGTATGCCGCCCGCACACTCGATTCCGGGGAGACCATCCGCTGCGTAACGCAAAACGCCTCTACCGTGTTTCTCCATCCGGGGAAGCCGGGCACGCTGACCGCCGAGGGCGACGTGATCCGCCGCGGAGGCCGCATCATCGTGGCTACCGTGTGCGTTTATGATTCCGAACACAGCCTTCTCACGAAAGGCGAGTTCACCTATTATCGTCTTTGAATTGAAACTGACCGCAGCGAAAACCGGCGGAGGGATCGTCCCTCCGCCGGTTTGAGCGTGTCAAAAAGTATTTTTGACACGCTCTCAAACGAGACCCACTGCGTTGGGCTCTCGTTTGAAGGGGC
>ERZ840096.676-NODE-676-length-46224-cov-9.187940_pt1 | contig 46224 bp, 46 predicted proteins | sample MGYA00519878_ERZ840096 | MGnify/ENA primary metagenome ERZ840096 (study PRJEB31850, sample SAMEA3708865) | human gut metagenome | biome: human gut; feature: human-associated habitat; material: faeces | place: China | collected 2014 ...
GAGCGGCGCATTCGTAATGCGTAGGTCGCAGGTTCAAATCCTGTTGCCGGCTCCACGAATAAAGTCCAAAATGTATAGATAATATCTGTACATTTTGGACTTTTTATTTTTCCAAATTTTCTGCTGTAAATGCTTGCTTTGACGAATTAACCTGATTATTAACCTGATTTTTTCAAAATCGTTAGTTTGGCTGGTTATCCATGATTTTATAAGCCTTATATATGTCTCTATACTTTAAACCTTATATATATAATGGAATTTAACGTATTAATTCTGTATTTGTTCCGATAGCATAAATCAGGTCATAGATTGGCTGCTGTGGATTTTCCGTTATGATTTTATCCAGGTTTTCATAAAATTCCTGATGCCTTCCCAGGCCTAGAATAACTTTGTTATTTATGGTTTTTAGTTTCTTATTGTTTTCATAGCCGATTTTCTGATCGTGAATAATGTAGTTCTGAAGGAGAATCAAATTGAATCGGTTTTCTATGTTTAGCTTGTCGAATGAGTGGTAGTAGTCTTCTAAAGTAACGATGAAATCAGGATAAATAGCTCCTTCTTTAACCATCTTCATTACTTTTTTCATTATCTGCGTTAAGGCTATTTCTATTGTAATTGAATTATAAGGCCTATCAGAATATCCCATGAGCCAATCCACGGAAATACCATAAAGGGCTTGAATTCTAACCATGGTTTCATAAGAAGGTTTGGTTTTTCCGGATTCCATAGCAGTGATATTTCCCCCACTCTTTAGGCCTAATAATTCAGCTTCTTCTTTGAGTGTTAAGTCATAAAGATGGCGAAGGATTCTTATTTTCTGGCTGAAGCTTTTTTCTATGATTTTATCTATGTTTCCTAAGTTCATTTCGTTTTCCTCTTTACGCATTTTGTCAATAAAAGCATTTATTTAGCTTGTAAAAAATGCTATAATAAAGTTAATTTAAATAGCAATTGTATTGCTTGAAATATTAGCGATATATACGCTATTTATTTTACCTGTTTTTAGTTATTATATCATTTTTACAAGGAGATGGATATTATGGCACGTAAAACGGTAAGTAAGGATAATGCTCCTGCGTGGTGGACTGTTGATGATGTTTTGCACGTAATTTTTGCAGATAAGCTTTCCAGATCTTCTTTTTATACATTATGCCGGAACGGTGATGTTCCTTTTACAAGATTCGGTACAAAATATTTTATTCCCAATAGCTGGGTACAATTTCAGCTGCATCAGGGTAATGCAATATCTTTTACTGATCCGGCTATGAATGAGTTTTTGAATGGACATGAGGAAAATGAGGAGAGGTAATCACGAAGGGAGTTATTGCTTTATCCCTAAATTGCAGAGTTATCGCTATCGTGAGTATTATAAGGCTCCGGATGGCACTTCCCAAATTAAGCAGATTTACAGTAGAGACTTAAAATCTCTTCGCAGTAAGGTACGAAACTGGCATAAAGTTAGAGATTCCGGGCTTGGTGATAATGCTTCTTTGACTGTTAAAGCCTGGATTGAAAAATGGCTGGTACTTGTCAAACCAACTATTCGTCTTCGTACTTATGATGATTATTGCCGTGTTTTGCGCTCCAAGGTAGTCCCTGTAATTGGAAAGAAACGTCTTATGTATCTGTCCGTAATGGATTGCCAGGAGTTATTTAACAGTTATGTTGATCAGCTTTCGCCGGTGACGATTAACGATATTCGGCGGCGTCTGAAGGTAGTTCTCGGTGCGGCAGTTGAACAAGGCTTGCTTCGCCAGAACGTGGCATCTCTTACCAGGCCTATTCATGAGCCCAAAAAGGAAGTCATTGCACTTTCTGAAAAGCAGGTAGAATCTCTTGTTAAGGCGCTTGATGAGGGACTTTATGTCTTCCCGGATAAGGATAAACCGTATAAAGAAAATATCTCTCAAATCTACAATAAATCGGTCTGCCGTGTTCTTGTCCATCTTGCATTAGATACAGGATGCCGGATTGGAGAGCTTTTAGGCCTTACATGGTCTTGTATTGGCTTAAATGGACGGTCAAATGGGCAGATTAAAATCATTCATTCTTTGTCTTCTACTTCTGAAGGCGTGAAGCTGGAAGATGTGAAGACAAAAAGCAGTTGTCGGGTAGTTAAGGTTCCGGATTCAACGGTGCAGCTTCTTCAGGAGTGGAAGAATGAACAGGACAGGTATAAAGACGTTCTGCAAAACCTTTATGATAGGACTTATGATTTTGTATTTACCAACGCTTTTGGCCGTCCGGTTTCCCTCACTAATTTCTATCGGCGTTACTGGAAGAAATTAATTCATTATGTTGGTTTACCGGATAAATACACCTTTCATTGTCTGCGCCGCACCCATGCCACCCTTCTGCTTAAACATGGGGTGAACATCAAAGTAGTTAGTGAACGCCTGGGGCATAGTTCAACCAGCGTTACGGCCAATGTCTATGCCGGGCTTTTACCGGATATGCAGAATCAGGCGGTGGATGCCTGGAATGCTATTTTTTCTTCTCGGAAATAACGATGTAAGTTTAAGGAGTTGTTACCATGGATCTTTCTCAAACGACTAAGAAGACACGTCAGCAGTCACAGTTGGATTATCTGTATCAGTTGAAGGCTGAAATTTTCAGCCGCAAACCGGAGCCGTCTGAAATTGGGTTCATTCCCCGTTGGATGAGCCAGGTTTCTCTTCCGCTTCGTAACCAGTTGAATGCTACTGAATTTGTGCGGAAGAATGGGTCTGTAAAAATGGTGGTGCTTTCTCCTTCGTTCATCGGGCTTCCTTACGGTAACATTCCCCGGCTTCTTCTTCTCTATCTTGTTACTTCTGCTATTCGGACAAAGAAACAGGATATTCTTTTAGGTTCCTCGGTTTCAGAATTTTTATCAAAGCTTGGTATTGGTCATACTGGTGGTTCTACCGGTACAATTACTCGTTATAAACAACAGGCTATACGTCTTTTCAGCTCTTCTTTTTCTGTATTTTGGGATTCGCATTTTTCGGTTTTTTCCGGAACGGATAAGGTAAAATCTATTGACATCAGTAATTTTAAATCACTGCCTCTGGCTGATTCTTACCAGCTTTTTAGATCCATGGTTCCGGGGGAAGCTCGTTCTTACGGTCTTGGGCTTACTGTTCATATTTCGGATTATTTCTGGAATGATTTGAAACAGCATAAGCCGATTCCGGTTGATCTTCGGATTGTGGCCGGTTTGAAGCATTCTGCCTTTGCACTGGATATTTATTTTTGGCTGGTTTATCGCTTTTACAATCATTCTGCAGATGGAATTTACATTTCTTCAAAGAATCTTCAAAATCAATTCGGAACTGCCGGTTCGGACATTCATTCTTTCATGCGTCATTTTGCATCTCAGCTTCAGACGATTTCTATTTTTATGAATGACGATTTTTCTTATGAGATTAACGATAAGGGGATCCGAATTACACACATTTCCTTTTCAAAGTTAGATTCTAAAACTAAATCTGTGAATAAGTCTCCAGAAGGTTGACAAATTGCCTGTGTACAACTAGGTGGATTGGAAAAGTTATTCACGCATAAGTAGGCCAAGATTTGCGCATAAGTAGGCCAAGATTTGCGCATAAGTAGGCCAGATTTTGCGCATAAGTAGGCCAAAGATAGAAAAAATTCAATCCTTGCAGCCCCGACAAATACTGGCTAAATCGCTTCATCGAAATTCTTCTCCAGTAATATACAGAAATAACAGTAATATACAGTAGTAGGGATAAGTTTTTTGTGAATTGATTTTTCAGGGACTATTTTTTCATGGATGCGCTGAAGTAGGCCAAAAGAAAAGGAGATGTTTTTTATGAAAAATGATTCTGAATATTTAAATTATCAGGGAGTTTTGTATTTGGATGATTCATCTCATCGGCTTGCTTTAAATGGAGATGAATTTCACTGTGGTGACAGTGTAGAAGTTTTTATCCATGGACAGTGGAGAAAAATCAGACTGGAATACTTCAATGAATGGTATGCATTTCTTGATGGAAAGAGGGTAGGACAGAAAGAATTGATTGGTATTCAGGCCCGTTGTTAAGATTTCAATTTCATTTTGTTCTTTCTCCTTTGCGCTGAAGTAGGCCAAAAATAAAATATTCGGATAATAAAAGCCGCCGTAAATCAGGTCTTCTGACTTACGGCAGCTTTCGTTTGTATGGTTATTTCCATCCTTGTGCATTGGATAATTCTTCAAATTTGGAAGTATGGGGCTGATTTGCTGTTTTCTCTTTGTATGCCTGTAATTTGTCCCTTTCTGCTGACCAGACATTATAATCAAGCGTTGCTTGATCGGGAACCGGATCTTTGGTCTTTTTGTATTCACCGGTAAGAACATTAACGACTGTATCTTCTTTGGTTATGGTCATTTTGTTATCTTTGAACTGGCCATATTTCACTTTGCTTCCGTTTAATGGATTCAGAGTGTAAATTGTTCCGTCCTTCGGATTTACCATGAATTCACTGGATGTATAAATCACCTTGTCATTGTATTTTTTGTTTGTGTTGGCGTAGAAATGATACTGATACCCTTTTTCTTTGTTGTCCAGTTCTACATCCGTATCATATTTGGCTACATAGGTTCTTTCTCCATTGGAGTAAACGCCGTTGATGTTCTCCGGCTTCAGTGTGGTTTCTCCGCATCCGGCCAATGTAGTGATAGCCAGGCCGCAAAGGGCGGCAGTAATCAGCATTTTGACTTTCTTCATTTCTACTCTCTCCTTTTTTAGAAACTTCTTTCTCTTCCGGTTACTTCTCTTTGTCTTCTCAATCTTCTACATCTGCTTCGGTAGTCTTCCACGCTGGCGGTAAGGTTTCGGATATCCTGTCTGCTTCTTATTTTTGACAGGGAACCGCTCAAATTGGTGTATATGGCTTCCAGTTGCTTAGACTGATGATATTCCTCGTGAAATTCTTCCAGCGTGTCTATGGCCCATTTTAAGCGATTCTGAAGCATTTCTATGTAAGTTTCCCTATCGTCTTTTCCTTCTTTAGCGGCAATTTCTCTTGCCAGTTCGTAAATGGCTTCATCTGTCATGGTATTCCTTTCCGGAAATGGCCAGAAATAGGTCTATTTTAGCTTCTGCGGCGTTTGGCCATTTTCTTTGATGGATTTCATGCTTGCTTATAATGAAAGCCTGTATGGGCTTTTAAATGCTTTTTTTGAAAATCACCTTGACCAATCATTTCTTGCTCTTATTTTTTTGTCATGCAGGATGCTCTGGTTTTGATAGTCTGTTTTTCTATCCTGAAGTAAAAGTAATGTTTTTTGATCCTTGCAGATGCCTATCATATCCATGAGAGAATCAAAGGTTTCTTCAAGCTGTTTATTTTGTTTGTATTTTTTGTGTATTAGTTGGATTTCTTCTGTTAAAGTTTCCAGCGTCTTTTTATCTGAAGGAGATAATTCTTCAGAGTGCTGAAAAATTTCCATGCGTTCTTTTTCCTGGGTCTGGATTTTCTCTGCCATTTCCAGCAGGGCAGGGATATTTTTATCATTCAGTGCCCGGATATAATCATCACGCTGTTCCTTTTCTATGACAATGGGGATAATGTGATTTCCCAGGCAAGACCATATCATGAGTGCTCTCCCAGTTCTGCCGTTACCGTCCGCAAACGGGTGGATATGTTCAAACCGTAAATGCTGCTCCATGATGGCTAGTGTCTTTTCTTTATCGTCATGAGCGTTTTCCATGCGCCATTGTAAATCATCTGTCCATTTTTTTAATTCCTCTGGAACCTGGTAAGGGGGAGTAGGGACAAAGTTTGCTCCAAGTATTATGTTGGGGATGACTTTGAAGCGGCCGCCCCTGGAATCAATATCACGAAGAAGAATTTTGTTAATTTCCTGGATGTCGGATATCTCGATGGGGCTATTTACTTTCTGTTCAAGAAAAATTTGCAGTTCTTTGTAATTTCGCACCTCGTAAAATTCTCTCATGTCCATGGCGTGAGATATTCGGTTATAAATAAGGATTGATTTAGTATCTCCCAAAGTTAATGAATTTCCTTCAATGGCCGTACTATGATGGGCCATCCGGACAAGAAGGTCTTCCATGTATTCCGGGGTTAAATTCCATTTCATGGTAATCACCTCATTCGATTAAGGGTCTTTTATTTTTGAAAATCCGGTTCATTCCGGCTTTCGTCACAATCCACTCTCCATTTTCCATTTTTTTATGTTCATGCGGTCCGAAGCGTTTCCGGTTAATGGCCGTCCGGATGGTAGAAACAGGCACATCATAAACTTTGGATGCTTCATTTAAGGTCATGGGTTCATCATCCCATTCGCCCGAAACTTCTTCAGCGTCTTTAGTGTGGCGCTGGATGTACTCGAAAATTGCCTGACGGATAAAGTTGCTCTTGGTGCTTCTGATTCCTATAGTTTGTAAGGATTCAATGAAATTATTAATGATTTCTGCTTCATCCTCTGTCAATTTGACGGAAATCATAGAACTGACTTTCTTTTCCGTCAAAGGGGCTTTTTTGATGTATTCTTTTTTTACCTTTTCTTTTGTGTTTGTAAAATTCATGATAATCCTCCAATGATTTCTTTAATTTCATCTGCAAGGGCTTTGATTTCTTTGGCGGCGGCACTGCCTTTGTTGTACTCGGTGACGGATTTTCCTTCAGAAAAGGCCTTTTTATAATCCTTCCGGCTTCCCAGACGGCTTTTAAGAATTCTATAATCCGGGATAGCCTGGTGAATGAATTCCGTCAGGTCTTCTGCGTCCTTCAGGTCATAGTGACTGATCTTGTTCAGGAGAATGTAAGGGTTGATGTTAGGGTTGCTTGCCAACGCAACTTCAACGTTTTCTGAATTGAATTTCAACAGGCCGTCAATCTCCGTCTGGCTGACGGTGATTGGAGTGATGATGATATTTGAGTTGAGAATAATTTCACGGCTCACATCCGAATCATAACCGCCGCTGTCAATGACAATGTTTTTATCCGGATTGTCTTTGTAAGTCCGGATAATTTTTTTCAAAAGGTTTCTGTCTTTGATGAAATGGGTGGCCCTTTCCCTCGGTGCTATCAAAGAAAAGCTGTAGCTTGAATTCTGATTATCCAGGTCAAAAAGGTCTGCTTTCATCTCAATGGCCAGGTTCACTGCAATGGTTGTTTTTCCTACACCGCCTTTGGTGTGTGCTACGTTGATAATCATTTTGTCCTCACTTTCAACCGATGCAGATTTAGTACATTTTTGAAAAAAGTCATATTTTGTATGAACTTTTCATCTTGAATTATACTCTTCTGCATCAATTCATTTCAATTACTTTTTATAAAAAAGTATTTTATGGTATGGTATTTGAATTTTTTATTTTCGGCTCATTTTTGTGTTCGGACGGCTATGCCGTCCGCCGATTTTTTCAGCTCATTACATTAGAATAAAATTAAAGTGGGCAGATCCTATTATCTGCCCACGGGCTTTAGAAGTCTATTTCTTCATCGGTTTCAGCCGTTTTAGGAAAAGGCTCTTCCGGGGGCTTTTCATCCGTTTTCTTCTCACCGCATAACTCGAAATCTGAAACAATGACCTTCAGAACGGTTCTCGTTTCATCGTTCTTCAAATATTGCTGCCATTCGCACTTTCCGGAAACGGCGATTGTGTCGCCCTTCTTGGCATAATTGCAGAGGATTTCAGCCCCTTTCCCGAAGAGTACACAATTAAAGAACTGCTTGACCCCTGTTTTCTTGGCGGTCTTATTGTCTGCCATGCCGAAATTAAGGATGGGCATACCGCCTTTGGAAAAACGGCTGTCCATGTTTGTGATTTTCCCTACAAGATAAATTGTGTTCATACGGTTTCTTCCTTTCATGAAAATATAGACAGGGGAACCGGTAAAGGTTCCGGCCCCCTTGCTATTTTACGCCTTTTACCATGCGGAAACGGCTATTTTTGACTGTATTGAAAAAATGTCCAGGTTGCAATCTCCTTTATGTTCTTCTTCAATGTCTCCGGCATCTTCGCCTACTCTTGTAAAAGAATAGTTTGGAAGATGACGGATAAAGTCCATCAAGAAATCTACTTCCGGCATATCATCATAAAGATACCACTTTACAGATTTCCAGTGAATGGCAACTACCTTACCGGCATATTCCTTTGCGGCGGCGTAGGGGTCAGTACATTCCGCATCTGCGAGCAGATGATTTACATAGTCTTTCAAATCAGCTTTCCAATCAGGCAAGGAATCAATCTTTCTCTTCAGTGCTTCATAGTCAGCCTTTTTCAGTGCTATTCCAACTTCGCTATAATATCCCATGATGTTTCTCCTTTCGTTATGCCCGTTTAAGCCATTTAATGGCCTTCTTCTTTTTCTTGAATTCTTCTGTCCAGCAGTCCTGTGTAGTGTTATCTACGGCAACATACAGGCCCTTATGGATTTTAGCCAGTAACAAGACACATGGTGAATTTTTCTTGTCCCTGTCCCACTTATCAATGAATTCAGCGATTTGATGTTCGGTTACTCTTTTGATTTCATCTTGATACATTTTCATTTCTCCAATGGTTTTAACACTTCATAATTTCCACCGTTCAGCCGGATTAAGTAGGGAAGAACTTCCCCTGTTTCCCGGTTCACGATTACATCATAATTGTTTACGTTTTTGATAATTTCCCAGGCGTTTGATTCATAAAAATCCCGGATTTTTTCGATAATGTCATATTCCCGGATACTCTTAAATTTGATTTGCGCTTTCATGATAGGCCTCCCGGCCTTTGGCCGGGCCGGGGTTCTTTCCCGGCCTTATTGGTTAAGCAGTGATTTTTCTGTTGTCTTCATCATCCTTCTTGAATTTGGTGCTACCGTACTTCATGCGGATTTCATCCATGGTTTTCTTGCCACGGTATCTGTTTTTGTGCTGTTCCGGTGGGCACCAGTACCATTTTTTCTTTTTAGGCGCCCAGCGGCACCCCCACGCCTTCAAAGCGTCCTTATGAATTTTCGTGTTGCCGTCAATCCAGAGCCAGGAGCCGCAAAGCTCAACGTTAATGCCGTCAAGATTTAAAAGCTTATCAATGATTTCCTTGAATTTTTCCGCTTCGGCGGTTTCCTTCTGTACCCTTTCTTCCTTGATGGTGTTCCCATCGTCATAGGTCGCAGTCTTTAATTTTCTGTGATACTCTTCAGCCATGGCCCTAAATTCTTCATCTGTGCCGCCCCGGTCGGGGTGAAGTTTCATGGCCCATGCTTTATATGCCTTTTTCAACTCGTCAATTTTAGTGATGTTGTCAAAGTAGTGGTGTAAATTGGTGGTGTTCATCTTTTTTCTCCTTTCGTTTAGACTATTGCTTTCTGTATACGGTCTGCCAGTTTCTTATGAGATATTCCTTCAAATAAATAATTGATTCCGCCGTTCACGTTGCGGAAATGAATTAAATATAAACGGGCTTTTGGAAATTGAATGAGTAGCCCCAATTTGAATGCGGCTTCCTCTGCATCTTCGCACTCCATGTTCTGAAGAAATGTACCATGCTTACGGACTACCCAAAAGAAAATATAATCATGTCCTCTTTCAGCGGTCATGGAAGTAATTTTTTTAAGTCCTAAAACATCATGCTCATAAAAATCTGATTTCCATGCTTCTACATGGCTTTCTACTATTTCAGTCATGCGACGCTTCAGCGCTCCTAAATCATCAAAAGTTTTTTTCATGGCGGCTTCTCCTTTCACCCGTGAAAACTCTTGAAACCTAAATAAATACGGGACTTTCCTTATTTACTATTATACGCTTCCTTTTCTTTTCTGTCAATTCATTTCTATTACTTTTTATTATTCCGTGTTATTTAATAATAAAAAGTAAGTTTAATGAGTGCCAGTAACTTGCACAATATACATTCCATTTTTCCGCTCTGCGGAAAAATACTAAGTAAGCTCTTTACAATCCCACGAACGCCGCCACCCGGAGAAATGACACCACCGCCGCACCCGGCCCCGGCTTTTCATTCCCTTTCCAGCGAAAGTTTTTTCTTGATAGCTCACGAAGTAAAAACGCCGCCTTATTCGTGCCGGGATGCGAAGCATCATGGCAGGTATAAGGCGGCGTTATGGTTTTTCCAGCGGATCCGCTGCGCCGTTTCATGGGGCGGCGGGCCGCTGGTTGATTTTTATTTCCAGGCCATTTAAATGGCCCATGTTTTCCTGAGGTCAGGGCACCCGTCTTTAGACAGAGCATAGAGAGCGGAAGCAAGGACGGAACACCGGATGCACAGACAGGCGGCACCTTTTGATAAATCTATATTCGCCTGACTGTGCATCCGGCGTGTAGTCCGAAGCGGAAGCGAACGGAGCGGCGTTTAAAGACAGGCGCCCTGCCTTTGATTGGTAGCTTTGAATCATTCTATATGGTTTTAGGGGTAAGCTTTTTTCATGCTATGCATGGAACTATAAAAGGGAGCGGCCCATAGGCTGAAGCCGCTTCCTATTTCTGTTTTTTTAGCTCTTTCCCCGTGTCAGGAGCAAAGCGGATGATCCGGGGAAGGAGCTTTGATTGTAGAAGAAATATCTTTCTTCAGAAAGCACGAGAAAGAAGAGGAATCCGGCCATGACCGGATGAGTGGAGCGGTTCAGCGGAAGGAAAAAGGTCATGGCCGGATGGAGCTTCTTTTTGGTGCTTTCATTGTTTCATCCTTTTTATTATTTAAGATTAAATATGATAAGGTTATAAAAATGCACGGCCATTTCCAGAAAAGGGGGAGCAATGGAAGAACGGCCCGGACGATGAAGAGCCTGGACAGCTGCAGGGAATTACCACGATTCATCTCTACGGTACATGGCTATATGGAAACAGTGGCTGACCAGGCACGGAATCAGGACGGGCCGTGAGGACGGAGCGAGCATCTTTCTGGAAATGGCGGTGCAGGAAAAGAAGTAGGAGTAATAGATAATGCCTGTCCGGTCTGCCGCAGGGCTGACGGGACAGGCATTCTTTTTGCGGTGACTGAAGGTAGGGTAAGTGGGTGGGGTGTCCCCATTGGTTTTCCTTCAAGGTTTCTGCCAGGCCGTATCATGAATCACTCCCACAGCTTCTGAAGAATGATTCTTTGAAGCATGGCAGTAGTGCTATGCACTACTACAGATACAGACGGGTAAAAAGTATCTGTGCGGTGTATGGTTTCATTCTTTATATTTTTTATGATTCAGTTTGAAGAGGATGTAAAGGAAAGAATTAATGATATCACCTGTCCGGTCTGCTGGCTTGTACGGCAGACGGGATAGGTGCCTTTTGGGGTGATTATAGGCAGGGGCAAGTGGGTGGGGTGTTCCGCTGGCCTTCCTTCAGCGGTTTTAGCCAGGGAGAAGCAGCATTTAACGGAAAATGCTTTATATGGCCTTTATAGCCGTTTTCCGGAAGGGGTATGATAAATCATACCCCTTAAATTTTACGGATTTTTATGTTTTCGGGGTATTTTTTTATTTTCGGACGGCTATGCCGTCCGCCGATTTTTATCCCTTATAGGTTGACAATATAGAATAGAAAAATAGCCGGGATCCTAAAGGTTCCCGGCTATCTGTTACGGCAGGTCTTCCATATGCCCGGCGGCTATTCCGGCCAGTTTCCAATATTCCCTCAAGGTAATACCATTGGGGAGTATCAAATGGATGGCGTCATTGGCAAAGTCTTTCGCATCGGTTTTTGCCAGTTCTTCCAAATGGGGGAATTTTGCTAAAATTTTATCTACCGCATTATGCAGTCCGGCATCTTCAATTTCTTTAGCGTATTTCATTTTTGGTACCTTCTTTGTAATATCCAAATAATTCTAAGGGGCGGTATTTTTCTATATCAATCCAGAATTTAGCGGCGGTGTTCTTTTTTAGCCAGTTTACAAATTTGTTGTATTCTTTTATGGCTTCAGTGGAAAAAATCATTGAATCGATGATTTTTATATCATTCATGGTTTTGTTCCGGATTTTCATTGCCCAGGCTATTTGATTTTCAGTGCCGGTGAGGGGCGGCAGTCCTTCATCTTTCGCTTGGCATTTCTCGCATTTTCCATATTTTTCATACCAGTAGATTTTTTGTTCTCGTTCTTTTTGTGTTCCATAAATAGAAATGGTTTCTGCATGCCCACAGGATAGTTTGATTTTGTATTTCATTTTTATTCCTTTCAGCCCAATACGATTTCACCAAACAGGGCCATTTGTAAGATAGCGTCTTCAATGTAGCCGTCAATGCAGGTGAGATTTAAATGATATTCGCCCTTTATGGTATGCCATTTAAGCAGGCTTTCTTTTTCATCTTCAGAACATTCATTCACGTACTTTGTGATTCCTTCCATCATTTTATCCAGTGTGAGGACGTATTTTTCAATTTCGTTGCCCTCTTCATCATCTTCAAAGGGTTCTGTTACATAAAAGGCCAGTATTCCGCCATTTGCAAGGGTTTCCGCTTCCGGTTCAACGTCTGAAGACGGGACAATTTTCACCGGCTTTTCTATGCCGCAATAATCACACCAGTAAGCGGACGCCCCATCAATGGCGTCGGTGATGATAGTCCGTACATCATCCTTTTTCAGAATGACCGGTTTTCCGTTATAAGTGGTGATTTCTTTTTCCCATTCGGTTTTAAGTTCTTTGGTGTTCATCGTGCTTTCTCCTTTTCAATATGAAAGATTACAGTACATAAGGAAAATATTTGTATGAAAGATTTTCGGCTTTTGAAATCATTCTCCGGCGCACCTTGGCAGGCCGTCCTTGGGATTTCCTCAGGGTTTCTCTATATTCTGCGGTTAAAGATTCAAGTTTCTTTTTGCTGGCGGTATCGTTTGTTTCTGCGTAAATTTTAGAAGCAGATTCCCAGTCTTTGTAAATAACTTTCAATCTAGCTCTTAATCGTTCTTTTTCTTTTAGGGTCAAAAACATGATTTTTCTCCTTTTTCTTTGTGCCGTTCATCCCATGCCATGGTACGGGTGATGGCTTCTTCAATATCCTTGTTGCCCCAGGTCTTGGCGGTGGTGTCGCTCAAGATGGCATCATACAAAAGGTCATCTAATTTGATGGTGGACAGGCGGCGGATATCATTGCCGCTATGGAGATAGCCGCTTGTTTCCATATACCATTTATCTGTAGGGGAGTAGAGAGGGGAAATATTATGAGTTTCCAACAGTTCCAGTCTTTCCCGTTTTTTCATCTTATTGGAAAAGATAGGTTCTCTGTTTATTTTCCTCGCATAGACATTATGAATCTTCCGGTAGTCCTCATCTTTCATCGCCTTCAGCGCAAACCGGATATTCATTTTCAGCGCCCATAATCCATCATCAGACATTTCAGAAATATCAAAAGTACGGTTCACTTTTATCACGCTCCTTCCTTTAACAATGCCGATTTATTTAGATTTTATCGGCTATTTCTTACCTACTATTATACAGTATAGCTCTAATTTTGTCAATTCATTCTTATTACTTGGTATTATATAATAATAATAGGTGTGATAAATACGTGCCAGTGACATGCACGATATACAATCCATTTTTCCGCTCTGCGGAAAAATACAAAGTAGGCTTTTAAAGGGGAGAAAATAACCCTCGCCCATACCGGCCCCACGCCGCCCCTTCCGGCGCTTTCAACCTTTTTCCGCTTATGTTTTTAAGTGATTTTTCTTTCTGTCTTTCAAGTCTTCTTTCACGGCGAAGCTGCATGATGGCTTTGGCCAGCCGCTGCCTTCTGGTGGGGCGCTGTCTTCTGTACTGTGGTTCTTCAGGGGATTCATCCGGCATTGGCACATTCCATGTGCCGGGGTTTCCATCAATGATGGTTTTTAGTTTGTCATATTCTTCTCTGATTGTTTCAATGTAGTCCCATGTATAGGAAGGGGCGTAACCGTTTACGTTTCCCGGCCCGGCGTTGTAGCTGGCAAGTGCCAGGTTATACCGGTAGGGATTGTTTGGATTCTGGCCGTCAAGCATTTCTTTCATGTATCGGGTACCGCCCTCTATGTTCTGATATGGGTCACTTGGGTCTACCTGAAGGTAATCAGCGGTGCCGGGCATTAGCTGGGCTATGCCCATGGCTCCGGCTGAAGAAACGGCAGAATTATGGAAGCGGCTTTCTACATAAAAGACGCTGGCCATGAAAAGGGGGTCTATGCCGTACTCTGCTGAAGTCTGGTAGATGGCTCCTGCGATTTCATCGGCTTCACCGGGGTTGTACTGCGCTATGTACTCGGTAAGGGTCATGGCATGGGTGCCCATGGGAAGTGCAAATATCATACTAGTTATTACTAAAAATGTTTTTATCTTAAATTTGAATTTCATATCAGTACCCCATGGCTTTGAATTTCTCCGTTACTTCATCTATGGTCTGACTTTCGGAAATATCAATCAGCTTGGCTTGTTCGGCGGTGATTTCAAGATTCAGCCAGTTTTCATGATCTTCATAATCCGGCTTTTCGGGGTTCTTCCATTCTTTTTTGTCCTTCAGCTTTCTGCCGAAGTATTTAAGCTGCGGTGGGTATTCGTTGAAGATCCTGTCCATGTACAGGGCGATTTTATAGATTTCCCGGTATTCTTTGCTTCCTTTTTTTGCGGCCTGTTTATCCAGTTCATCGGAAACCTTGGTTTTCAGGTTGTAAATGGCGGTGATGATGTTATTCAGTTCGTTCCAGTATTCTTTGAATGTGTTGGTATCATTCATGTTTTCCGCTATTTCTTCCGGTGTGATGGGACGGAAGGTGAGGTTCCATTTGATTTCCATGTTTTCTACTTTATTGGCCAGGGTTTTATTGGTATCGGTCAGTTTGCTGATATTTTGGATTTTATTGGAAATGTCGGTGGCATTCATTTGTAACTGTCCGGCAATTTCCTGTACTACGTCGTATCGGCTTCTGATTTCCGCTATTTCATTTCCCTGCCTGTACATCTCGTTTTTTATATCCAGCAGGGCCAAAAGGAGTTTATCAAAAACATTGACCTGGACTTCCATGGTCTTTGGCTTTTTCTTATCCGGTTCTTTTGGCGTCTCCGGTGCTTCCTCTTTTTCCTTCTTTTCTTTTGCCTTGGCCTTTTCCTCTTCAGGAATGGTGGGATCATCCTCTGCGGCCACTTCCGGCACCGGCTTTTCTTGGATTTCATCAGGATTTTCGTGGTTTTTCGTAATGTCCATGGTCTGTCCCCTTGATAATGAATGCATAGGATAGAATATCCACCCCGGCCCCTGGCCGGGATGGATTCTACCGAAAAATCAAAAGATGAACTGTCTATTCTTTATTATCTGTCGTCTCTTCCGGCATTCTTCCGGCTATGGCTCTTGGTTTTGGCCTTGCTCATGTTCATGGTATTGTTCTTTTCTGCGGCTCTGGCCATTCTTGCTTTCCAGTCCGCTTTCTTCAGCGCCTGGGCCTGGGCATTTTCTTTGGCCCACTTACCGGCCTGGTTTTTCATGTATGCTTCAGTCTTGGCAATGGTCTTTTCTGTCTCATTCTTCTTGACTTCCTTCACAATGTCCAGGCCTTCTCTTCCTTCTTTGCCGTTGGCAAATTTATTGATGATTTCTTCCTGGCTCATGTTGTTCTTCCGGATTTCATCCATATTGGCGGTGAAAGAAACGCTCTGTTTTACGATACGCATTTTCCCATCGTTCTGCTGTTTCATAACCGGTGTATTTTCGTGATAATCCTTCATGTACTTGTGAGGATCGCTTTCCAGGCCCATTTTCTTTCTGGTTTCGGAAATCTTGGTTTCAAGGAATTTACTCATGGTTACGGTATTTCCGAACTCGTTTTCAATGGACTTAATCTGGGTGTCAAGGGTCTTCATGGAACGGGACAGGGCTTTGTTAATCTGATTCCTTGTGGCCATGTCTTTGAACTGCGGATCGGCTTTGATTCTCTCTTCCATCTTCTGTACGTTGATGGGGGCGTAGTCATAATAGTGGCTGGCCGGAATGGATTTGCCCTGGTTGGCGGCGTCTTTGTGGAAGTCATTTTCCATCTTCTGAATCTGTTCCCTGGTCTTCCGGGTACGGGTGAGGAACATGACTTTTTCCTTGACGTTGGCGGCAGCTTTCACGCTGGCATTGGTGTCATGATTCAGCTTTTCCGGGTGTTCTTTGTAGTATTTGGCCAGCTTTTTGCCCTCTTCTTTAGATACCCATTCTTTGAAAGGTTTGTTGGAAAGGCCCATTTCACGGTTGATGAGGGCGGCGCCTAATTTGGTTCTGAATTCTGTCCGGGCCTCTCTTTCAGTTTTGGAAATGACCTTTCTTTCACCGGGCTTTCCATCTTTTCCCTGAAGGTATTCTCCGGATTCCAGGTCTTTGTTGCCGCCCATGGCAAGGGTGTTCTTTACGGCGTATTCTGTTACCGCATTGTAGAAACCTTCCCGGTTGTTCCTGTACTTCTCTACTTCCGGAAGGGGCATGGGTTCTGCCACGTCGGTGCGTCCTTCTTTTGCGGCTCTTTCGTAGGTATACTGGCGGCTCTTATGCATTTCTGCCATGCGCTGGGCCAGGTTGGTTTCAATGTCTGCCTTTTCAAAATCCTTGTACTGGTATTCGCCTTTGCCTTTGTCTCCTAAATCAAGGTCTTTGGCATTGAAATATTTATAGGTGCGGCCCATCATGCGGCCCTTCACGTTGCCATTTTCATCTTTGGCAAGGTTGCCGAATTCGTCTTTTTCTGCTTCAGCGGAAAAGTTGATGGCCCTTACTGCTTTGGCTCCCTCGTGGATGTGGACGCCCTCTTTAATGGCCTGGTTGCCGGTCATGAAGCGCTGGTCTTCCAATCCTTCAGCCTGGGCCATGATTTCAATGGCCTTTTTATCCTGAATCTGGGTACCGGTGGTGGCATTGTAGAGGGGGCCTTTCAGACTTTCCAGGTTGTCCACAAACTTGCCGCCGCCGTTTTCCAGCTCTGCAATGATTTCATTGTTGACTTCATTCTTAATCTTTTTTGCGTCTTCCGTCATACCGTAATTCATGGTGTTCTTCCTTTCCGGGCGGTTCGCATTCGACCGCCCATAAACTGTGTGGATAATTAAAAATGTCTTTCTAAATGAATGGATGATTAAATTACTCTGTTACAGTCCCAGTTCTTCTTTCAGCTCGTTTTCTTCTTCTTCGGGAAGTTCCGGCTGAAGTTCATCCGGGATATCATCTGCGGAAAGGTCATCGCCCGTTTCTTCTATGAGCTTTTCCAGCTCTTCCTGGTCTTTTTCCGGCAGGTCTTCTTTCCGGATGACGTGGGTTCCTTTTTCCAGAACCAGGTCTTCTTCCAAGTCTTCTTCCATAGTCTCACCCCCTTTCATGGTATATGGAAATCTGAAGGGGATTTTGTTCAGATGATTCCTTTCATCTTTTCAAAATCCTTTTCCTTTACGGCCTTTTTGCAGTCCGGGTACCGGCTGCACCCATAGAAGATACCGTACTTCCCATGGCGCTGTACTAAGTACCCTTCGCCGCATTCCGGACATTTGACGATCTTTGGCTTGTCCTTTACCACCGGGAAGGCCATACGGCATTCCGGATTGGAGCAGCGGTATTCGTCCTGGGTTTCTCCACCAAAAAACTTACTCTTGTAAGTCCTTCTAAGGAGATACCCATTATGGCATTTGGGGCAGGGGTACTGCTTGTTGATAATCTTCACATCGGATTTCACAATGGCCGTGATATCTTCTACAACCTTCTTTATGACTTCTTCAGGGGACAGCTCTCCTTTTTCCACTTTTGTCAAATCTTCTTCCATCTGGGCGGTGTAGTCCGCTTCGGTTAAGACTTTCGGAAGGATTTCAATGAGCTGCTTCCCCTTCATGGTGGGGTAGAGGTACTTTCCTTTTTTCTCTACGTGCTTATCCACCTTTATAATTTTGCTGATGATATCCGCTCTGGTGGCCGGTGTGCCTATGCCCTTGATCTTTCCTAAAATCTTGTTGTACTCTTCATTGTCGCTCTCAATGTTGGCCATTTTAGCAATGAGCGTCCCTTCCGTGTAGGGCTTGGGCGGCTGGGTCTTTTTCTTTGTCTTCTCTACCTTTTCTACGGGGTAGTGCTTGTTGATTGGTATATCCCCCTTGATTTCCTCTTCTTCCTCTTTCTTCTTGGGATAGAAGAGAGTGTACCCCGGTTCGGTGACGGCTTTGGCCTGGAACTTGAAGGGGTACCCTTCGATGCGGCCCGTCACCTTTGTCACTTCATAGGCGTATGGTTTCATGAAGATCCCGGCATATTTCCTGACGATAAGGAGATAGATTTTCTTTTCCGTGTCGGTAAGGTCTTTCAAGTCCGGCACGTTTTTTGTCGGGATAATGGCATGGTGGGCGGTGATTTTTTTATCATTCCATACGGCTGAACCCATTAAGGATGGGTTGTCTGCCTGGGTGGGTATCAGGCCTATTTCCGTTGCCATTTTTCCGTTGATGGCTTTGGCTATTTCAATGGCGTCCTTCTTCTGGCTTTCCGGAAGGAACTTGCAGTCGGAACGGGGGTAGGTGGTGTATTTCTTTTCGTAAAGACTTTGCAGGGCGTCAAGGGTTTCTTTGGCGCTGATCCCTTCCATCTTGTCGGCGTCAATCTGAAGGGTGTCCAGGGAGTACAGCTTGTTCACCGCTTCTTCATGGTGCTCGGTTTCCTTACTGCTGACCACGAAATCTTTACCGGTTGAGTGGTTTACTATATTGGATGCTTCCAGCTCGTTTGTGATCCTGTCTTTGGTGTCATATTCCGCTTTTACCTTTGATCCGTTGATGGTAAGGAGTGCGGAAATGGTGAAATAGGTTTCCGGTTTGAATTCATCTATTTCCTTCTGCCGCTTCACGATGAGACTTACAGTAGGGCCTTTTACTCTTCCCACGGCTTCCGTTTCATTTTTCGGGTAGCCGCCGTCATGAGCTTTGACGGTGAAAAAACGGGTGAGATTCATCCCTATGAGCCAGTCAATGTCGCTTCTTGTGGCACCGGCCTTGTACAGTTCTTCGTAAGCTTTATCATCCTTCACGGAAGCAAGGGCCTTGGCTATGGAATCATCGTCAAGGGCGTTCAGAAGGAGACGTTTCACCACTTTTCCTTCTGTCTTTCCTTCTAAGATTTCATCGCCTAATGTCTGCCCTTCTCTATCCGGGTCAGCGGCATTCACCACTACTTTGGCGTCTTTTAAAAGTTCCATAATGTGGTCATAGAGGGGCTTTTTATCCTTCATCACTTTTCTTTTAAAAGGCTTTGGCACCATGGGAAGAGGAGTTTTCCACCACGCCCCTTCCCATTCGGCGTTGTAGTCTCCCGGTTCATATTCGGTTAGAATATGGCCGCTGGCCCAGGTGATACAGGTCTTCTTGTCTTGTGTCAGGTAGTGGCCCTTTTCTCTTGAACAGGGGTTTCCATGGCGTCCGAAGTATTCGGATAAGGCCAGCGCCACGGAAGGTTTTTCTGTAATAATGAGCTGTTCCATGTGATGATGTTCCTTTCTTCTTAATCTCTTCCTTCATCTGTTGTGCGGATATTGGCCCGGCCTATGGTTCTGCCGGTGAGGTCTTCCAGTCCGTTCATCATGTCCCTGGCACCTCTCATGAGGTTTTCTGTTTCATGACTTCTGGACTTCTGGAAATGGGTTCTTTCGGAAGTGTCCAGGATGGCTTTCAGGTTCTCCATTAACTTCTCATTTCGCTTTCTGACGGTGGGGGGAAGGTGTTTTCTCATGGCGTCTTTTTGGATAATTACATATTCTTTCCGGAGCGCCGTAAGGTGATTCTTCCTTTCTTCAATGGCTTCATTCCTTCTTCTTGCCGCTTCTTCACGAACGGCAGAGGTGGTGTGGGAAGCAATGTAGGCTTCTTTTTTCGCCATGTCCGCTTTGAGTTTTTCTGTGAGTTTTTGAATCTTTTCTTCCTGTTCCGGGTACTTGGCTTTCAGTTCTTTGATGAGCTTTACAGCGGCCCGGATTTCTTTTTCTTTCCTTTCCAGCTCTCCATGATCCTGCTCTTTGATGATGGTTTCCACGTACCATGATTCTTTCCTTGGAATAGTGGAAAGCACTTTTTTATGAAATGTCTGGACTCTTTGACTTACCGTATCGGTTAAAAGTTTCTGACGGGAAAGCTGTCGGTCAGTGTACTTTTTTACTCTGTCCAGGTTCTTCAGGGGCTTTAATTCCAGGTGGGAAAGTTTTCTAAGTTTCCTTACCTTGTCCCTTTCTCTTATCAAAGATTTCCGGTTCAGGGCAAAGCGGTTCCAGGAGTTTTCCCTTTCCTGTTGTGCTTCTACTCGGATTTTCGGAGTGAGGTTTTTGTACACAAAGCGGTCAATCTCATCCTTTATGGATTGAATCTCTTTATCTATTTCCTTTGTGTCCATTTCCGGATCGGCCAGGAGCTTGAACCGCTTTTCCTTTTCCAGTTCCCACAGCGCTTCTTTCATGGAAGTCACCATGCCGCCTGTTATTTTGTCGATGATTTTTTCTTCATAATAACGGGTGGTGTGGGGAGCATATTCCTGATACCTTTTGAAAAAGGCGGCTGTCCTTTCCTGGGCCTTTTGGTTGATGGCGGCAATTCTTTTTTCTTCATAGGGGCTTGCTGATGTGCGGATGGAAACACCTCTGATTGTCTCATCGGCACCCTTCAAAAGGGATTTGGCCGCTTTCCGGATTTTAGGGTTCAGGTGTTTTCTACCCTTGTCCTTTTCCAGCAAAGCTTTCAAATTTTCCATTTCTTCCACCATGGCAGTCCGGTTCTTTCTCCATTCTTTGAGAAGGGCTTTTGCTTCTTTTCTCCACTTCGGCCCTTCTTCTTTTTCAATGGAAGAAAGTTCTTTGTCTATGGTTTTGATCTGTTGACTGATGGCAAGCTGCTTTTCATATTCACCCTTGGGAAGAAGCTTTTGTTCATAGAGGAGACTTTCTTTTTCCTTTTTCAGGGCCGTGTAGGAGCCGTTTGTTTTTTCTTCAATGGCTTTTTCCAAAGCGGCTTTCCAGTTCTTTTCCGGTTCATCTTTCAGGAGCTTTTTCAGCTTTTCCATACGGCGTAAAACGGTGTCATTGATCAATTCCTGCCTGGAAAGGGTGAGGGGTGATTTTTCATTTTGTGCCGTTTCTCTTTCGGAAATCTGATGATCATTGAGCCTTTCCAGGCTTCTCATGTATTCCTGAATTTCCTTCTTATGACTTTCCCGGAAGGCCTGGTCTATGCCTGAATCTTTAATCCGGCTGGCGTATAAAGAGGACACTTCCCGGAGTTCATAAATCTCTTTTTGAATATTCCGGTACTCCTTTTTTACTTCTTCTTTCTCGGAAGGGGAGAGGGAATTTTCAGTAATTTCTTTGATTTCTTTCTGGATATTATCTTTCTCAAGGGTCAGGTCTTCATAGTCCTGGCCCTTCTTTTTTCTGTACTTGATGAGCGATTCTTTGCTGTCCAGTTTCTTCAAAAGCTTCTGGATTTCCGCTTTCCGCTGGGGAGAAAGTTTCTTTAATAACATCACTTCTTCCCTCTGCTTGATGAGCCGGTTCATGCGTTTTCGCATTTCCCGGATGGTGTATGCGGAGATGGCGTATTCCTTGATTTTTGTCTTTTCATCCATTTCGGAAAGCTGCCGGATGTGTTCATTCTGGAAGGTTTCAGAAATTTCAGATTCGTATTTCTGGGTAAGATAATAGTTCGCTGTCTCGTCCCCCTTGAGTTCCAGCTTGAGCCTTTCGGCTTCTTTCAGAAGCTTGTCTTTGTGGATTTCATTCAGAAGTCCGGTGACGGATTCCCGGCTGGGGGAGAATTTCTGAAGCATGTCGATTTCAGAAATTTTGTATTCAATGGCCTTGAGCTTGTCTTTAATAGTAGGCTGGTTTTTGGTCTGCTCTTTCTTAATGCTTTCGGCCATTTCTTCCTTGATTTGTTTTTCAAATTCCTGAAGGATTCTGTTCCTTACATCCGGGTCGGGTATGTCATCTAATGTTTCTACATTGCGCCACCCGGCCTTTATTTTTTCCTGAATCACCCTTTTGTACTTCTTGAATTTTTCAGGGGAGAGACGGAAGGGCTTTTCTCTTTTCAGCGTTTCCGCTGTAAGGAAATCTCCCCGGTTGGCTGATTCCTGCATCTGCTCTTTCAGGGATTTTTCACTGACCCTTTTATCTATTCCCCTTTCTTCATACCAGCTGTTGATCCGGTCGGCCAGGTTCTTCCTTGTCATTCTGTACTTCCTTGGGGGTATATCTGCATATTCCCGGTTACGGGCTGCGCCGCCGTATTCCTTTCCGGATTTACTGATTCCATGTCTTTTGAAGTAAGTATTTCTATCAAGGGTTTTTGTGCGGTCACTGTTTTCATAGTCAGAAAAAATGAGGTGTACATGGGGATTGGGAATGCCATGAATGGCAGAATCTTTCCGGTGAATGACAAAGGTGTAGGGGTAGTTTTTGAAATTTTCTTCCAGAAATTTTTCCGTGAAGGTAATCATTTCCTCTTCCGTCATTTCATTGGGAAGGGCAAAGTTGTACTTCCGGACGGCATAGCTGGGTTTTCCTCTTTTGCCGTTTTTGAAATCTTCTTCCCTTTGAAGTTCGTAGTCGGTTACTGTCTGCCAGTAGTCCTGTTCATCCTTTGCCCAATCCGGCAGGTTGCCGCTTTCTGTGTAAAGAAGATCGGTGAGGTTCTTGAATTTATTCTTTCTTTCTATGTAATCAATGTGCTTCATGGTAGCCGCCGGGTATGATTTGGCGATGTGTGAGCTGTAAAATCCCATGATTTTTACCATCCTGATAGTTCAAATAATGAGGTTTGAGGTTTCAATTTTTGATTTTTGGTTTTCAGCGTCCGGCACGGACGCAAGCCCTCGGCAGGAGAGGACCCACGTTCATAGAATATCCGGAACGGATATTCTATGAGTCAGTGGGCACTTCCGTGGTTTTTTATATTTCACTCCCGGTTTCAGGTTCTTCCTTTTTGTCGGGTATCTCGGATTATTCGGCGTTCGGCCCATTTTTAATATAATTCTAATATATGTATATATATGCAACTTCCGTGGTTTTTTATATTTCACTCCCGGTTTCAGGTTCTTCCTTTTTGTCGGGTATCATCGTATAATTTGGACAAATAATACTAACTTTTAAAAAGTTTATTTTGTATATTTCTTAACTGCATGATAGCACGATTGAGAAATTGCGTCAATGAATTTTCAACTGAATGAGGTGGCCTATGAAAGAGAAGGAGAAGACTTATCAAGAGCGTCAGGATTTGGGGAAAGATGCCTTTTCAAATATCTTCGCAATGAAGGACAGGCAGATTGTGAAATGGCAGAGGATTGCCTATGCGTGTGTTGCCACAACCTTTGCTTCCGTCCTCTGCGTTACCTACATAGGAACCAAGTCCACATTCATTCCCTACATTGTTCATGTAGATGAAAAGACCGGTTACGTCCAGGCCATAGGTGCCCTGACACAGAGAAACGAAAAACCAACGGACGCTGAAGTGACATATTTCCTTTCCAGGTTCGTGGAAGGAATGAGAAGTATTCCGCTGGATAAAAATGTTTTGCAGACTAATGTGAATCGTTCCGTAAGGTTCATGTCTCCGGAAGCGGCTAAGAAATACAAAAACCTTTACATGGAAAGTTTCACAAAGAAAATCGGAAAAGAGGTTTCCAAGGTTACAGTTCTTTCCTGTCTTCCGGTTTCTAATACCAAAGATACCTACACTGTTCGCTGGAAAGAATCAGTAACGGGAGCTTCTACAGGGGGGACGCCGGAAGATAGATATTACTCCGGAAACTTCACCGTGGAAACCAAAAAAATTTCCAAAAAGGAAGAATTGGTATATAACCCCATCGGCCTTTACATCACAGATTTCTCCTATTCGGAAGAACAGGGACAGCGGAAAGGGGGAAGTAATGAATGATTCCAAATCACTCCTTTCATAAAAAATCCGCTGTGCAAGCGGCGTCCATTCTTATTCTTCTTTCCTGCTTTTCTGCCCCTGCCTTTGCAGATGATCATGGTTATGTGTATGATCCCGTTTCCATTAATCAGTCTGCAAAGATATATGATTACGATCCCGATTCCCAGTTTTTAGTGAATGCTCGTCTTGGTTATGTGACGGACGTGGAATTGAAACCGGGGGAAGAAGTGCAGAAGATAGCTGCCGGGAATACGGTTCAATGGTCGGTAGAAAAAGATTCCGTTGCCGGTACTTCCCATGTGTATATCAAGCCCCTTTCCGATTCCGTCACCAACATGATTGTGAATACGAACGTGAGAAGCTACCGCTTAATCGTTACCACTTACAACGATGATATTTATTTCATTATTAAGTGGAACTACCCAAAAGATGAAGAAGCGGAATATCACAAAATGCTTGTAAAGCAGACGGCAGATCAGAAACAGGCATTGCAGAATGTGATTAAATCTATCCTTCGGGCAAAGCTTCTTAATAAACATTACATAGTCACCAAAAATGAAAATGTATTGGAAAAGTATATTCCACCGGCTGTGTTTGATGATGGACGAAAAACCTACATTGAGATTTCTCCGGATAACCGGCAGAACATGCCTGTTGTTTTCTATTTCGACGAATGGGACAAGAAAAAACTTCAGCTTGTGAACTATAGGTTGAAGGGAAATTTCATGGAGATAGACCGGGTTATGGATCAGATCAAATTGGTGTATTCCCAAAAATCCTATTTGGTACTTCGTAAGGATGATGAAAAGAATTCTGTACCTTCGCCGGATCAGATTACTTTAAACAAACAGTCTAATCAAGACCTTGCATTCCAGACCGTGAAGGCCGGAAAGCGGCAGGCCAAAGTGGTAGATTTCCATGAAGAAGCTCCGGTTTCTCTCAAAGAGAAGATTCGTGAAAGACAGGAAAAGAAGACTTTGGAAAAAATCAAGGCGGCCCATCCTTCTGATGATACTTCGCTGGATCGCCTGGCCGCTATTCTTGCGGAAGACGATGAGAAGGGTGTTCCTTCTGAACCGGCTCCGTCTCCTAAAGGGGGTGAAGTCAAATGAATTTACTCAAGAGATTTCATAAAGATCGGCCCTCTCCTGATGATGAAATGAATCAGGAACCAATGGAAGAAGAACAGGGCAGTATTGATATAGAACCGCAATCGGAACCGGTGAAGCGGATTAACAGGGGCATTATTTTTCTTATCGGTGTTGTTTTCATTGGTGCTCTTGGCGTCACCATGTATTCTTGTGATGGGCCGACTGTTTCCAAAACCAAGGTTGATGTTTCTAACAGCAGAAATGATGTTTTGACGGATCAGCAGATGGACGATTTGGAAAAGAAAGCGGCCCTGGATAAGGAAAACAAGAATGCTTCCGGAAATGATAAGAACAATAAAAATAATGTTTCTGGTGGGAAGAATCAGAAATACTACATTGATAAAAACGGCAATTACATTGCCCGTGATTCTTCTTCCTCGTCCTCTTCTTCCACCTCTTCTTCTTCGTCCCGCCCTTCTTACAATTATTCTTCTTCTACTTCTTCACCGGCTTCGGCGTCCTCTCAACCGGCGCCCATAACGCCCTATGAAAAGTACCAAGAAGATTTCCAAAAGGCTTATTACAAACGCCGGTTGTCTGATGAAGAAGCGGCGGCTTCTGATGAAAGAAGCGGTCAAAAATCCCAGATCTTCTTCAACCTGGACGGCAATAAAAAAGCCCAGGAAAAGAAAAATACTTCTTCGGAACCTGCGGCCAATCAGTATTACAACGATGGTACGATTCCTGAAAATTCTTCTTCCGATGATGATTACATTCAGGTTGTTGGCCCTCGCCAGCAGAAAGGAAGGTGGTAAGTCATGATGAAAAAATGGATAGCCGCCGCCCTCTGCGGCCTGGCTCTTTCTCTTGGAAGTGGAGCTTTTACCTATGCCGCTTCTCCGGTTTCCGGGCAGCTTGTGAAAGCTGATGAAGTGCTTCAGGCCGGTACGGTGATTCCGGCTACGCTCTTAACTCCTATCATTTCCGACAACATGACAACGACAATCGTTGCTGTGGTTCGGCAGGATGTTTATGATTCCGTCACCGGTGAAAACCTTCTCATTCCAGCCGGTTCAAAACTCATTGGAGATCCTATGACCATGGCCGGGAAGAGGATAGATATTTCTTTCAACCGTATCATTTTCCCCAATGGCCATTCCGTTGATCTTCCCGATTACAGGGCCATTGATGGTTTGGGTTATTCCGGTCTTCGGGATAAATACGACACTCATTCCTGGCTTCGCTTCCGCTCCATTCTGGTTGGCGCTATTTCTGCCGGTGCCGTCAGCGGCTTCACCTATGATGATTCTGATTACTCTTCCAGTGACAGTGACAACACTTCTGCTTCCACGGAAGCAAAGAAGGGTGCTATTTCGGAATTGTTGAACGGTATCAATGACATGGTGCGGCAGAATAATCAAAACCTGGCGCCCACGGGAACCATCCGGGAAGGTTTTCAATTTAATGTGATTTTGAATACGGATATCCGCATTAAACCATATGGGGGATAGGGTGATGGAAAGACATAATCTTCTTTTTACCGGTGGCTTTGATTCCACCTTCCGGCTCTGCCAGCTTTCCAGAATGGAAGGGGTAGAAGTCCAGCCTGTGTATCTTTGCTTCAGCCCTTCCAGACCTAATGAAAAGAAGGAGATTCATGCACAGGACACCATTCTTTCCATGCTGCGTAAAAGAAAAGATACAAAAGCGGTTTTTCTGAAGCCTATTCGGTTCAATGAGCATGACTTACCTTCTGAACCTAAGATTGAAGCTGCCTTTGAAAAATGGCGTAACTTTAAAGAGACGCCGGGGCAGATTCGTTGTATTTCCAAACTTCCCCTTCTGTTTCCTCACTTGGAATACTGCATTGAAGGAGCCACCCTGGAAACAAGGAAGCTTGGCATTAAGTACGGAAAGACAAGACGATTTTTAACGGCCCATGGATTTCGGTTTATTGACCATGATGATGGTTCTACGTCTTTTAAATGTTCCCATGCCGATGATGGTTTGGCTCTTCTTTGGGGTGGTTTTCAGTTCCCTATATTCCAGATTTCGGAAACGGATATGCTTCCTTTTATCCATGAAAACCATTATGAGGATATTTTCAAAAATACCTGGACTTGTGATTTTGGTGGCCATGAGCCTTGTGGCGTCTGTCACAACTGTGAAACCAAATGGGCTTCCGGTCTGCCTGACTTTTTTCCAAAAGCGGCAGTGAGAAATCATGAAATTAAGAAGTATCTGGAACTTATGAATAATCCTCGCTTTACTCCTTTAGACTTTACAAGGTATGTCTACTGCGGTTATCACTGCTACCCTTCCAGCCATTTATATGGTGTTAATGAAGAGAAAAAGCGGCTGATTTACCAGCTTGTTATCAACCCCATGAATCAGAAGAAGCAGGCTTATTTCGATTCCCTGATTCGGGATTGGGATGAAAAGAGGTGCATGTTTATTGCTTCCAAAGATAAATCTCAATGTGGTTGATCCGGAAACAACCCGATACAAGCGCACTCATAATACGGCGGTGGCAGAAACGGAAGAACAGCTTAGGAAGCTCTATGGAGCTTGGAAAGTGATTCTTTGCAATTCCGGCTTGGAAGCGGTGAATACGGCCATTGCTCTTGTGAAGCCTCGTACTTTGATTGTAGATGATGAGACTTATTATGAGCTTCGGGTGAATTTCCAGTATTACGCTGATTGGGTTCATTGCCGGTATATCCAGCTTTCCAGTTTGGATAATGAAGAAGAACTTATTGACGCTATCAAAGGGAAGGAAAAGCCGGTGCTTATCTGTGGTGACAGTCCTTCCACCTTTGCCCACTGGAAGAATACAAAAAGGATTTCTGAAATTGCCCATTCCTTTGGGGCCTATGTGATGATGGATAATTCCGTCGTTTCCCTTTATTATTCCAATCCGCTGAAGGATGGAGCGGATATCGTGGCTGAAAGCTACACCAAGTATGTTTGCGGTCACGGAGATACTTTTGCCGGTGGAATTGCCCTTTCTGATTCCATGAAATGGCTGGATGATCAGGAAGTGCCGGTTCCTGTATGCGGCTTGAAGTCTATTATGACGGTTGTGAGCCGCCGGGGGAATATTGCTAATCCCATTAGCGCTTATGAGGTGTCCCGTGGCCTTGAAACACTTCCTGTACGCATGAAGCGTCATACTGAATCAGCCACTTTGATATTTAAGACGCTGAAGGCTGCTGGTATCAAAGTGCTTTATCCCGGTAAGGGCGGCTTGATTACTCTTTGGGGAATGAAGCCGGATTTCTGTTCTCGGTTTAAGCATTTTGTTACCTGCGGCACCTTCGGCTGTACCTATTCCAATGCCAATTATTTCCGGAGTGATTCTTATTATAAGTCCGGTATTTGTACCCGGCTTTCCATTGGGCTTGAAGATCCGGACTTCCTGATTCGGGATATTGAACAGGCCTTACAGATTCCACTTTGGGATTTATATGAAAAGGTGAAGGGTGGTTCCTATGAATCTTAAGCTTTATCGACTGCCTTTCTTTCTCTTTAGTTCTGTTATTTTGGCCGTGTTTTGTGCGGCGGTTTTCGGGCCGCTTCCTTCCATGGAATATACCTTCAATCAGGTGGGTGGTATCTTCTTTGACCTTCTGAAAATGCTGGTTGTTCCCTTTGCTTTTATTTCCGTCACTTCGGCGGTTATAAAGATGGGAGTGAAGCGGATTCGGAAACTGTCTTATCGGTTTATTCTTTTGACGCTCTGTATGTGTCTCATAGGATTTGCCCTGGGATTTGCTATGATGTCCTGTTTCACTATACCGCTCTTTGAAGTTCAGAATGTGTCAGTGAAACCGGTGGAAGCTCCTACGGTTCTTCAGTTCATTAGAAACTGCATTCCGATGAATCCTTTTAATTCTTTAGTTACTGGCAATATGCTTCAGGTGCTTGTTCTTTCCTTCGTGGTAGGCTTTGGCGTTCTTCAGCTCAAGGATTATGAAAAAGTGTCCTATGGGTTTGTAGAAGCCCAGGAAATCTGCGTTCACATCGTGAATTTCGTCATGTACCTGGCGCCGGTAGGTGTGTTCTGTCTTCTCTATCCCGTGATTTCCAGAAGTTTTTCTACCGTGGTTACGGCTTATTTCCAGATGATTTTTGTCATTATTACCGGGTCTTTTCTGTATATGGTTTTTGTCTGTATTCCCCTTCTGTTTTTGTTTCGTATCAACCGGCCTTTGAAATTTTTCCGGACTATTCTTATTCATGATTTTATCGGGGCGGTGGCGGCAGGAGCTACCAACTACATGGGGCCACGGATTGAAAACTTGAAGAAGAATTCGGATTTGAATCCGGATATTATTGATTTCTTCATTCCGATCACTGCTGTTCTTATCCGCATCGGCTCGACCATCTGCGTGGGCATGTATACCGTATTTGCGGCTTCTATCTTCCATGTGGAACTTAGCGGATATCAAATAGTGCTGGCTGCTTTTCTGACAGTCATCTGCCTGATGTGTGCGCCGGGAATTATAGGCGGTACTCTTATGGATTGTGCCATTCTCTGGACTGCCATTGGTATTCCGGTGGAAGCGGTGGCCTTCATAGCTGCCATTGATTATGTCATTGATCTGCTTCGTACAGTGCTCAATGTCCAAGGGGGTGAAATCATTACGGCTTGTATGAATCATTATTCTCATTCCCTGGATTTTCAAGAGAGGTGAATTCTTATGAATAAGATTTTCAAGGTTATTTGGTCAAAGACCAAACATATGAAGATTGTGGTTTCGGAAATAGCACATAATTTGGGAAAATGTAAATGTACTACTGTAAAAGTTGTTTTGAGTGCTTTTACTTTAGCTTTTAGCTATCTTCCTTCGGCTTTTGCTATTGATAGTCTTACTATGACTCAGGTTTCCCAGATTTATAAAACAGGCACTTTGATAGGTTTTTATTCTGATGCGAATACAGTTTGGGAAGTAGGCTCTTATTCTGATTCTGGTTCTACGCCTGATCAAAATGTTACATCTCAATTGAATTATGCTGTTTATTCTTTTTTAGATACTGATGGTAAATATAAGATCGCTTCAATTTCTACAGACGGTAGCTTATCTAAATACATGGATAAAAATGTTCCATTATCATCTTTCGATTCTACTCGTCATGACCATACTTCTGGCTTTTTGGGTCATCGTCATACTTATACTTATTCTGATGCTGATGTAGCTAATTATGTTCGTACTGGTTCTATTCCTAGTGGTGCTTCTATGAGTTCTGGTTTTATGCCTGTTTCTGGTATTTTAAATTATACTCTTTCTTCTGATCAAGTTAATCAATTTAAACAAACTGGATTGATTTCTAATTCTACTTCTGATGGTTCTATTGAGTATGATACTGATGTAAAAGCTAAAAAGAAGTTGATTGTTGAAGGAACTACTACTTTAAACGATACTACTGCTTCTAATCTCACTACCGATACTTCTACTACTAAAAAACAGACTGTTAATGGTAATTCCACGGTTATTGGTAATGAATCTGTAACTGGTAAATCTACCGTAGGCAGTCAGGAAGTTACTGGAAATGCAGAAACAAAAGGAAATCAGATAGTAGACGGTACAACCACTTTGAATGATAAAACCACCATCACAAAAGGCGGTTTAGATGTAACAGGCGGTACCACTACCGATTCCCTCACTGTAAACGGTGATTCTGAATTTACCGGCAATACTACAGTGAACGGTTCTTCAGAAATAAAGGGCGATTCTACGATTGATGGCTCTTCTACGGTTAAGGGAAATCAGACAGTTGATGGTACTTCTACCCTCAACGATAAAACCACTATCACAAAAGGCGGTTTAGATGTAATTGGCGGCACCACTACTGATTCTCTTACCGTAACCGGCGATTCCAACTTTACCGGCAATATCACGGTGAACGGTTCTTCTGAAGTTAAAGGCGATTCCACGGTTGACGGCTCTTCCACGGTGAAGGGGAATCAGTCGGTTGATGGAACAACTACCCTCAACGATAAAACTACTATCACAAAGGGCGGCTTAGACGTTACAGGCGGTACAACCACTGATTCCCTCACTGTTACCGGAGATTCTAATTTTACCGGTAATACCACGACTGATGGATCTTCTACTGTAAAAGGAAATCAGACGGTGGAAGGAGCTTCTGAAGTCAAAGGAAATCAGAAGGTTGACGGCACCTTGACAGTGGATGGAAAGACCACTGTTAATTCTGACCTTCACACTGATGGAAAGATCACTTCTTCCGGAAACATTTCTAGTGATTCCAATGTTATTGCCGGTGGCAACGTCATTTCTGACGGCAATGTGGTTTCCCATGGAAACGTGGTGGCTGATGGCAACGTGGCCGGAACGGATGGTAAGTTCAGCGGCTCTCTCAATGTGACTGGTGCTTCTGATCTCAAGGGTGATGTAACCATGGAGCACGACGCTACAGTAAAGGGTAATGGGTCTGTCAATGGTTCCTTTGATGTTGGCGGCATGACAACTCTGGAAGATATTCTTGAAGTCTATGGAGATGCCACCTTTGATTCCAATACTACAACTAAGGGAAATCAGACGGTGAACGGCACATCTGACCTGAAGGGCGATGTGACCGCAGAAAGCAATGTAACGGTAGGCAAGGATTTGACCGTCAATGGCACTACGAACCTTCAGAATACCAATGTGGCCGGAAATCTTGACGTACAGGGAGACACCACCCTTAAAAATACCAAAGTGGATGGCACTTTTGAAGCCACTGGAAATGCCACTTTTGACGGTGACACCGAAACCAAGGGAAATGCCAAGTTTGACCAGAATGTGGATGTTGATGGCAACATCACGGCTAAGGGCGATATCTCCGGCGCTAACGGTTCCTTCAGCAGTGATTTGAATGTTACCGGAAAGACAACCACCGGTAGTCTTGAAGTTTCCGGAGATTCCACGATTGGCGGTAATGAACACGTCAAGGGTACTTTTACCGCAGATGGCGCCACAACTTTGAATAACACACTTGAAGTCGAGGGAAAAGCTACCTTTGATTCCGATACCGAAACCAAAGGAAGCGCCACGATTGACAAGGATCTCACGGTTAAGGGCACGACCAACGTGAATGATCTCAATGTTTCCGGTAAATTCTCTGTAACCGGTGATACGGTTTTGAAGAACACCAAAGTGGATGGAACCTTTGAATCCACCGGAAATGCTACTTTTGACGGTGACACCGAAACCAAAGGAAATGCCAAGTTTGACCAGAATGTGGACGTGGATGGAAACATCACGGCTAAGGGCGATATCTCCGGCGCTAACGGCTCCTTTAGCGGTGATTTGAATGTCACCGGAAAGACAACCACCGGAAGTCTTGAAGTTTCCGGCGATTCCATGATTGATGGCAATGAACACGTCAAGGGCACCTTTACCGCAGATGGCGCTACAACTTTGAATGACACACTTGAAGTCAAGGGTAAAGCTACTTTTGATTCTGATACCGAAACCAAAGGAAGTTCCACCATTGGAAAGAATTTGACTGTAAATGGAACTACAGACCTTAAAGGGGATGTAACTGCTGAAAGCAATATGACGGTGAATAAGGATTTCGCTGTGAAGGGAACTACAAGCCTTCAGAATACCAATGTGGCAGGAAACTTGGATGTACAGGGAGATACTACCTTTAAGAACACCAAAGTGGATGGCACTTTTGAAACCACCGGTAAGGCCGTTTTTGATGGTGATACGGAAACTAAGGGCAGTGCTGCTATTGGTAAGAATCTTACCGTAAGTGGAACTACCGACCTTAAGGGAGATCTTCTGGCTGAAGGAAATGCCATTATGAATCAGGATATGACGGTCAAGGGCAGTGCTTCCATCGGCAGGGATTTCATGGTGGCAGGGAATACAACCCTCTCTGGCGATACTCAGATTGAAAGATCCCTTACTGTTACAGGCCCGGCCACCTTTAGTAATGACGTACATATGGACAAGAATCTTTCCGTAGAAGGTAACATTTCCACGTCCGGCGTGATTACGGCTTCTGACGCTATTATTGGTGGTAAGTCCATCAATTCTACTCTGGAAAACCTCGGCAGTGCCATGGATTCCAAGATTGATTCCGTAAGTCATAGGCTGAACCAGAATATCAATAAGGCGGCGGCTGGGGCAGCGGCTTTGGCCGCTCTCCATCCGCAGGACTTCGATCCTGATGATAAATGGGATTTTGCGGCTGGCATGGGGCATTATCACGATGCCAACAGTGCGGCTCTGGGCGTGTACTACCACCCCAATGAAGATACGCTGGTATCTTTGGGAAGCACCATGGGCAACGGCGATCCCATGATGAATCTTGGCGTTTCCGTGAAGCTTGGCCACGGTTCCGGCAAAACCCTTTCTCGGGCCGAAATGTCCAAAATGCTGAAGACCGACCGTGAAGCCATGAAAGTCATGGTCAAGAACATGATTGAGATGAAGAAGGAAATCGAAGCGCTGAAGGCCAATAAGGTGGATTCCCTGAAGGTTTCCGAAATTTCGGATAAGAAGACCTTCCCCGACGTTCCCACCACTCATTGGGCTAATCAGGCGGTGACAACTCTTCATGACAACCATGTTGTTCAGGGCTATCCGGACGGCAATTTCAAGGGCGACCGCACCATGACAAGGTATGAATACGCAGAAATGCTTTACAATGCCTTGAAACGTGGCCTTCCGGTTCCCCAGAAACAGATTGATGAATACGAAACGGAACTCAAGAAGATTGCAGAATCCCGGAATGAATCTCTTCCGGTTTCCAAAGCGGTAAAGAATTCCAATAAGAAAGCTGCTGAAAAAGCGGTTAAAGCGGAACCGTCAAAATCTTCTGTTTCCGTAAAGAAATAAGGTGATAGTCATGAATAAGGCAAGGGCGTCCCCGGTGGTTTACCGCCGCTTCAAGTGTCTTGAGTGCCACAAATTGGTGAAAGTCACCCATGCCGACGATATACGTCGTAACTTCTGTTCCTATACCTGTCGTGTTCTCTACTGTTACAAGCATGGAATGAAGGTTTGATACCCATGAAGGGCTTTCACGTCTTGTTTCTCATTGCTTCGCTTCTCTTGATTTACATTTTTCTCTTTCGGTTATTTTTCTTATGTTCTGTTATTTTCTGAAGGTGAGGTGGAAGGAATGAAATTGAGCATTCTGTTTTTCCTATTGGTTAATCTCATTTCTTCCCATCTGGCCTATGCTTCCTTTGTAAGTAAAGTGGGCGGCGTTCCTGGGTTTGTTCATTGTTTGCAGATAGGGGAAATGGTTTTATACCCTCCTTTTACCTTTATCCTTACATACGTCAAACACAAGAGCGCCTATCCCACGTTACTTTCTACCGGTTTCCTTATTTTCTTTATCGGTTTCATTGTCTCTATCCTTGGCCCCGGCATTTACCGGTATGCCACAAGGGACAAGTCCCTTGATCTTTCTTCAAGCGGAACGGCCCATTGGGCCAGTGAAGCCGATTTGAAAAGAAAGCACCTGCTTTCAGACCCGAACAAGCCGGAAGACGGGGTGATTGTAGGTGCCTGGGATTCCGGCCTTAACTATGAATTCCGGTACAAGCTGGCCGGTTATATTTCTAAATTTCCTATTTTTCTGAATTCCTTTGAAAGGATAATTTCAGCACCCCTGGCGTTTCTGCTGAATCATCTTCCCTTGACCCGGAAATACCGCTGGAAGGCCCATGAAGGCTCTGGTAGGGCCTGGGATATACGGAAGGTGCTGAAGTTCATACCGGGAAAGCGCTGGTACATCGTGGACAACGAAAAAACGCATATTCTGATGTGCGCCCCGTCCCGTTCCGGTAAAGGTATCGGCGTGGTTATTCCAACTTGTATCAACTGGCAGGGCTCCATGGTCTGTGCCGATCCTAAAGGTGAAAACCTAGATACCACCGGCGCATACCTTGAAAAGGTGCTTCATCATAAGGTGATCAAGTTTGATCCGGCTGAAGCAGGAAATTTTTACCGATGGAACCCCTTGAATGAAGTCCGCTGGGGGACGCCCAATGAGGGCCGTGACGTTTCCAACATCGTCCAGGTTCTTGTGGGGCAGGGGGAAGGCAACGACGCCCACTGGATTGAAAACGGCAAGGATTTGATTATCGGCTGTATTACCCATCTGAAGTATAAAGACGCTGTATACAATACGGTGCATAATCTTCACCCCGGAGATAAGGATTACCGGGAAACTTCCATGTATGATGTGTACCAGTTCATGGCGGCCGGAATGACGGCTTCCGACGATGAGGAAGACGAAGAAAATCCCAATGCGCCGACAGGCTTTCGGAAGGTGCTCCGTGATGAAATCATGGACACCCCGGACAAGGTGGACAAGAATGGAAACATTGTCAGAAAGGGCCATAAGGCGGTGCAGCATTTTCCGGATTCCGGCGTTGTGTTTGAGGTGCCCAATCCCTATGGTACTTCATCTGACGCTTTTTTGAAAATCCGGATTACCCCTGAAAATGCGGATAAGGTTACTCATTTTACCCTTGAAGCACGGCTCACGCCCCATCTTCATCCGGTTGTGGTGGCCAAGTTCAATTCATTTATCGGGAAACCGCCTAATGAAGCCGGTTCCGTCCTTTCCACGGCAGTGACTTCCCTTATGATTTTTTCGGAAAAGACGATTATAGACAACACGTCTAAATCGGATTTCTATCTTCATGATATTCGCAACAGTGACAGGCCGGTTGATCTTTTCCTTGTGACGCCGCCTTCCGATCTGGCCCGTGTGGGCAAGATTTTCCGGCTGATTATTGAACTCATGGTTGTCTCTTCCACCCAGAAGCTGAACGGTGACAAATACAAGTGTCTGCTTCTCATAGATGAATTTCCTGCCTTTGGCAAGATGGAAAACCTTTTGGCAGAACTCGGCTACATCGCCGGTTATGGCCTAAAGGCCCTTATGATTATCCAGGGCCTGGAACAGCTCAAGAAGATTTACAAGAATTTGGATCTTTTGACCAACTGCCAGACCCAGGTATATTTTGGGCCAAACGACAACGACACCAGAAAGCATTTATCAGAGCTTTTGGGTTCAAAGACAATTATGGTGAAACAGCGTCATGCAGACGCCGGTATTTTCGGCAAGGTGGATTACACCTATGTGGAAAAAGACAGGCCCCTTCTAAGGCCTGATGAAACATCTACCTTCCTTGCCAATAAGTCTGCCATGCAGATTGAGGGCCTTTTGGTTCTCTCTCCTAAAAATAAATTTTTTGAAATGCCGGATATGATCTCTAAGATTGATGAGGGCCACGCTCTTGATCCATTCCAGAAAGTGGGTTTGATTGACAGGGATTAACCGGAACGATTCAAGGAAGGTGATTTTATGGGTAAAAAAGTAAAAAAGACAGATAAGACCTTTGATGAAATGATTGCTGATTTTGAAAAATCCTACAATGAGGTGGTTTCCCTTCGGGCCGACGCTAGAGCAAAGCAGGATGAATACAATGAGGCCAAGAAAAAGGCCGATGATAAGGATAAGAATTACAAAGTTTCCATCTATGATTTCCTCTTAAACCAGCTTGACTTGAAGGGCGTCAACTATTCCGTGAAGGACATTATCAAGGCCTGTGTATATGTTCATCATCATTTTCCCGATACCGTGCCGGACGAAGCTTTTGTGGAACCGCTGAAGGTGATCCAGTCTGAAGCTTCCGTCCCTGCTGTCGGTGAGGATAATGGATGATACCTTTGAACGGCACCGGGCCATGCTTCGCACGGCATTGGGGCCGGATATCCAGAAATTGATTGATGATGATGAAATTACAGAAGTCTATGTTAATTCAGATTACATCGTCCGTGTGGATTCCATGCACGGGCGGTATGCAACGAACATTGTTTTAACGCCGGACAAGGTACGGCGTATTTGTGAGATTGTGGCCGGGATGAATGACCAGATTATTAATCAGGATCATCCCATGCTGGGCGTTGAAATTTCTCTTCTGAAGATTCGTGCCCAGCTCCTCTATCCCCCCTGTTCTCCCTGTCCTACATTCTTCTTCAGAAAGAAACCTCGTAAGATTTTTTCGCTGGAAGAATATGTGAAAAATGGTACCCTTTCCCCTTACTACTACGACAAAATCTGCTCTTTTATCAAAGAAAGAAAAAATCTTGTCGTATGCGGCGCCACCGGTTCCGGGAAGACCACGTTTATCAATGCCATTTTGAAAAAACTGGCCGAAATCAATCCGGATCACCGGCTGGCCATTCTGGAAGATCTTCCGGAACTTCAGTCTTCTTCAAAAGACGTACAGTATCTTGTGACTTCCGGAAACAGGGCTTCTAAAGTCACCATGCAGGATCTTGTGTACGTTTCCATGCGCCTTTCTCCGACACGAATTATTATCGGGGAAACAAGAAACAGGGAATGTTATGACCTTCTTAAAGCATGGAACACCGGACACCCCGGCGGCTTTACCACCGTCCATGCTGACAGTACCAACGACTGTTTGACCCGGCTGGAACTTCTTGCCAAAGAGGCATTTCCGGAAGGGGGAAGCGGCGTGACGCTGGATATGCAGCGTTTAATTGGTTCAACCGTAGATGTGATCGTATCCATTCAAAAGAAGCTTGTCGATGGCCGTGAGCGCCGTCTGGTCGATGACATGATTACTCTTCACGGATATGATCTCTCTTCTCATCAATATTTGATTCAACATGAATTCCCGGATGGTTCTTCTTCCGGAAACGAAAGGAAGGATGTTTCATGAAACACCTCTTGAAAGTATTTGCTGAAAAAATGGGCTCTCCCCGGAATGTGATCCTTTCCTGGATTACCACTTTCCTCTGTTTCTTCAATTTCCCCATGGCCTTTGCGTCTGACGCTGAATTGGATCTTCCATTCATGGATTTCCTCTCTCGCCTGGCTAATACCTTAACTGGCCCGGTGGCAAGGACAATCGGCATTATTGCCATTATCTTTGCGGCCTTTGGCCTGTTTTCCGGCAACGCGGGGGAAGGTTTCAAAAAGGTGCTTTGGGTGGTTATTGGTCTGTCCTTGGCCACTTGGGCACCGACACTGGCCGGAATGTTTTAAGAAAATAAATTATCAGCTCGCAAGAGCTGATAATAAATGCCATTTCCCGATTTACTCTTTTTCAGCACCTGACTATTTCGGGAAGTGACATTTCTTATCAGTTTTTGAGGGTGCTGAAAGGAGTTGTTACCATGTATGCCAAAGTTTTCAAGTCCCTGTGTAAACCGGTCTTCTGGGGCGGTCTGCCACGGGATGTGTTCATTTCCATCCTGCTTATCGGGATTTTTTCATTCGTGATTCTTCATTCCATTAAGGTATTTATTCCATTGTTTTTCATTTACATCTTTCTTCTTTCCATTGTCCGGATTGATCATCGGATCTTTGGGATTATCAAAGATTCCCTTAGACTGAAGTCCCATTACTATTGATAGAGGGGGTACATTATGGGTAGAAAGAAAAGACTTCCACGCCTTCAGGACGTTGTGACATGGGGAGAAATGACGGATAATCAGGTTATTTTCAATCACAACGGCACTTTTCAGAAAACTTACATCTTCCGGGGCGCTGACGGTTCCAACATGACGGAAGACGGCATTAACAGCTACTATGTGGGGTTGAATAACATCTTCATGCGCCTGAAGAGGAATTACTATATTTTCGTGGAAATGCATAAAAGGCGCACGGATGATGTGGTTCACAGCCATTTTGATGATGATATCCTGGAAGATTTTGAAGAGGAACGAGAAAAGAATATCTCCACCCATCAGATTTATGATAATGAATTTTATCTGACCATCTGTTATAAGTGGCCTTCTGAAGTCATGCAGAGGGCCAGCCGGATTCTGGACAAGTCCAATAAAGAGATTCTGAAGGAAGTGAAGGGGGCGGTGAAAGAGTTCAGTGCCGTTTTCAATCCTTTGTCTTCCGGCCTTGATGAAATTATGAAGGATCAGGACGTGACGTATGATCACTTTGCCGAAATGGAAGCTAAGTTTCTGGAAGAGTGTGAAACATTGGTTAAGGGTCTTGCAGATTACTTCGTGGAGATTCATCCATGCAGTGAACAGGAAACTTTGACCTATCTTCATGACTGCATTTCTGATCATCATATGGCCATAGGTTCCCATATTCGGAATTTTATTACCGACAGGATTAAAGATTCTGTTTTCCTCGGCGGCCGCTTTCCTAAGCTCGGTGAAAAGTACCTTGGTGTGATAGGCGTGAAGGACGTTCCGGCAGGAACGGTGGATTTCATGTTTGATCGTCTGAATTCACTTTCCATTGAATACCGCTTTGTGATTCGCTATATTGCCCTGGATAAACAGCAGGCCATTAATGAAACCAAAACCATTGAAGCACAGCACCAGCAGCGGCAGAAGTCCATTATTACCGTTATTATGGAAACTATCAATAACAAGGAAACCGGTAAGGTGGACAGGGGCGCCGTGCTGGATAGTGAAGACGCCCAGGAAGCGTATGAACATCTCTGCAAGGATGATTTTGGCCTGGGCTATCTGACTTGTAATATTGTAGTCCTCAATCCGGATGCCAAGAAATTGCAGGAAGATTTGAAGAACGTCATTACCATTGTCAATGATCTTCAGTGCGTGGCGGTGAATGAGAAGGATAACGCCACAGCCGCCTGGCTTTCTTCTCTTCCGTCCAACTTTGAAAACAATGTGCGCTCCTATCTTCTGACTTCCACCAATTTTGCAAACATGGCGCCTTTAGGCTCTTATTACAGTGGGGAGAAGAAGAACCGTTTTTTCGCCGAACTGGAAGAGACGAACCATAATCCCAATATGAAATTTATTGATGATCCGCTCTTCCAGTGCTCCACGCCGGAACATCTTCCCTTCTTCTTTAATCTCCATGTGGGGGACGTTGGCCATACCTTGATTGTAGGACCAACCGGTTCCGGTAAGTCCGTACTTTTGAATACCATTTCCAGTAATTTCAGAAAATATCCGAATTGCAAGGTCTTTGTCTTTGATAAGTCTGCTTCGTCCCGTGTGCTGACCCGTGCCATCGGCGGCAATTTCTATAATCTTCTCGTGGACAGCTCGTCTATCAGCTTCCAGCCCCTGGCCAACATCGACCAGCCCACGGAAAAGACATGGATTCTTGAATGGCTTGTGAACTACCTGGAAGCGTCTAATTTGAAAATCACGCCGAACGATAGGAACACCATCCTAGATGCCCTGAATTCCGTGGCTGGGGCGCCTAAAGAAGAAAGAACTATTACCGCCTTGATAACCATGATGCAGGATGAAACCATCAGAAGTGGTCTAAGGGATCTTTCGCTGAAGGGGGCTTATGGTGCTCTCTTTGATTCCAATGATGATAAGTTTGGCTCCGGACGCTGGCAGGTCTTTGAAATGGAAAAACTCATGGAAAATTCAAAGATCGTGGCGCCCACGCTGGATTATCTTTTTCACCGTATTGAAGGACAGCTTGACGGTTCACCGGCCCTTATGATCCTTGATGAATGCTGGCTTTTCCTTCGTAACGACGCTTTCAGGGCTAAGATTGTGGAATACCTGAAGGATCTTCGTAAGAAGAACTGTGCCGTGGTCATGGCCACGCAGAATTTAAGCGATATGGATGAAAAACTTATCCCCGTTGTTTCTTCCAACTGCCTTACCAAAATTTTCCTTCCCAACAGCTCTATTAACGACCTGGCCTATGAAATGTACCAGCGGTTCGATTTGAACGACGCTGAAATTTCCATTTTGGGAGATATCAAGCCCAAGAGACAGTATTTCTATAAATCGTCCCTGGGCACTCGTGTTTTTGACTTGACTCTTTCTCCTCTGGAACTGGCTTTCTTAGGGGCTACGTCAAAGGAAGATCAGCTGAATGTAGCTCGTATGCAGGATTTGTCCCGTGAGGAATTTGTAAGACGCTGGAAAAAGCTGAAGAATGTAGTGTAAAGGAGTGGTGATCATGCATCCTAAAGCAAAATACCTCGTTATCATTCCGGTTTTCATGCTTTCCCTTTATGCGCCGCTTACGGCCCATGCCGTATATCCGGTGCATGATTCCAAGGTGTATCAGGAAGTCATTCTTCAGGTGAAGAAGGTGACGGAACAGATTAATACCATTCGTCAGCAGATTGAACTTCAGAAACAGCATCTCTATGACATTTCATGGGGGAAGGTAGCGCCCATGCTGGAACAGATCAAGTCTTCCCGTGCGGACTATGATAAGCTCCGTTCTTCCATGAGCAGCATTCTTTCCGGTGAAAAAGACGTGGAAGACGCTTTCAAAGATTCTTTCTATGACTGGAATAATGTAGATGTTTCTAAAGAAACCTACGGCTCCATGAAATCACGGCTTCAGCAGGACAGATACCAGCTTCAGAAACTGGATAAGGAAACCATTGAACTCATCAACCATAAACAGAAGGAAATTGATGAATCAAATCAGAGGGTGGAACAGTACAAAGAAATGCTGAAGGACGCCCACGGCGATAAGGATATAGGAAAAATCAAGTCCATGATTTCCGGTGAAATGGTTTATTCCCAGAACCTGACTTCGGATATTGCCAGCCTTCGTGCGAAACTGGAAGTCATTCACAATGAGGTGAAGAAGCAGGAACAGGAAGCGGCCCAGAAGATGAATGAGAAGGTGGGCGATGATTTCGCTAAAGCTTCTGATGAACTTCAAAGCATGGAAGATAAACAGCAGCTTTCTTCTACCTATCGCTCCAAGTTTGAAGATCTCTCTGATGAAAGAGGGTGGATCTAATTGGAAGCTACGCTGAATATGCTGAATGACATAGGCAATAAAATTGAAATTTCAGCATTTAATGGTATTTTAAATCTCACCCCTTATATGCTGGGGCTTTTGGTTCTCCTGGCTACCATTGCCATTGCCACGGAATGGGATATGTATTTCTCCAATACCTGGAATTGGGGAAATCTGATTACCAAGATTATCCATATCGGCATGATTGCTTTCTTTATCCGTAATTGGGCGCAGATCCTGACTATGGTAAAGAAATCAGCGGAAAAGCTTGGTATGCTGGCCGGTGGTTCCAGCGTTGCTTATACTCCGTCAAATCTCCTGATTTCAACGCTGAATGATATTTATGCCGCTTTTGGTACTCTTTGGGATAAGTTTTCTTTTCTTTCCCATCCTCTTGTCTATATTTGTGCGGCCATAGCTCTTACCATTTCTCTTCTGGCCGTTTTCCGGATTGCTTTTGTTCTATTTATGGCCAACGCCGAATTTTTAATCTTAGGCGCTCTTTCCATCGTCCTTCTGCCCTTTGGTGTTACCAAGTGGACTTCTTCCATTTCAGATAAGACATGGGGGATTCTGCTTACGTCCGGCGTGAAATTGATGGTGGCCATATTCATGATTTCCATGATAGGCAGTGAGATTCAATCTGCGTTTAGTGTGGATTCTTCCGGTAATTTTACTAAAGATAATATTGCCGGTTTTCTTACTTCGGCTTTCGCTCTGCTTTTTATTTCCTTCCTCTGTGCCCAGGCCGTTGAATTTGCAGGGGCCATGACTACAGGGGTCATGATGAATTCCAATAACATTATTCATTCCGTGCCGAATGCCTATTTTGGCGCCAGGAATACTGCCGGTGCCGTTGGTACCCTGGCCAAGTCTCCCTATACCATTGCCACGGCTCCCGTTAAAGGGGCACGGTGGGCCAAGAATGCCGGTGGTACACTGGCCCGGACTGCCCGTCATCCTATGAGGGCTTTAAAGGGCTGGTGGCAGAAATAGTTATTAAAAAAGTCAGGTGTTTCATAATGAAGATTCAAAGAATGCTTTTCCTCTTTATATCCTTCCTTGTGTTACTCTCTGGCTTTTTTGCGCCTTCAGCACAGGCCGATTGGGATTCATATCCGGAAAATACAGATTTAAGAGTAGATTTCAGTGCTCCGGTGACTGATCCCTGGGGTTCTTCTTCGTGGCGTGGCTCGGGCTGGCATAACGGCGTAGATTTTGGCGCCGATTATGGCACCATGATTCCTTCTCTTACTTCCGGTACTGTGTATACATCTCAAACAGGGTATGGTATCAATCCAGGCGGTTATGGCAATATGATTGCCATTGTTTCTGACGATGGAGATCATTCTTTTGTTTATGGTCATGTTCAGCGTATTTATGTGGTTGATGGGGAACATGTTGAAATGGGTCAGCCATTAGGTGAAGTAGGTAGTGAAGGGCATTCTACCGGCCCCCACCTTCATATTTCTGTATTTGAAGGCGGCCCCCCTTATGAAGGTGGGCAGATTACTGATCCTACAGATTTAATCAATAGCTGCCCTTTTTTCCATGTAGATGGCGATATTTCCAATAATACGCTGGGCTCCGGTATTGCCGGTGCGGCTCGTAAGCTTATTCCGCACCTTAACATGGATTTCTCTAAATACTTTGAACCGTCCCAGAAAGCAGAAGCCATGGCCAAGGAAATCTTGTCGAAAATCACCCTGGTATTTGACTTTGGCAATAAATACCTGTTTCCTCTGCTGGTGCTTTTGGCCATTATTGATTTCGTCTGGTTCATGATTGGTCTTATGCTGGGGCTTAGGAATGATAAGGGCATGGGCGGTATTGTGGTACGGATTCTGCGGTATAGTATTTTCTTCTTCCTTTTCCAGTCCTGGCATTGGATGATAGATAACTTCTGTATACCCTTTGTTGAAAACATTTCTACTGTCTATTCCGGCCATGCCATTACAGAAACTTCTTTCCTGCACTTCGATGAACTCTTTGTAAGTGTTACTCATGTGATAGGGCCTTTCCTTCATGTAGATGATCGCTTCAGTTTTGTAGTCGGTATCATTGTTGCCGTATTGGTTATTGCTATTTTGATTCTCACCATGATAGCCACTTTCTACATGATGTATAAACTCATACTTTTCTACCTTGTGTGTGCTTTCGGCGTGCTGGGGATTCCCTTTATGTTCATTCAGAAGCTGAAGCCCTATGGCAAGAATATGATTTCCGTCATTTTCTGCTCTGCCTTTGATTTGATTATTACCGCTTTTCTTTACGTCTTCATTTCTGATCAGCTATCCGGTATGGATGCGCTGGATGCGGATAGTGTGGTTTCTCTTCTGACATTTACGTTTGGCTGGTTCCTTCTGGTTCTTTTTCTTCCAAAGTTTTCCGATTCGGCTTTACAGGCCTTTGCTTCATTATGGGATTGAGGGATTTGTATGTGGATAAAAAAATCTGTGATTCTTGCATTGGCCGTCAGTCTGGCTCTGGGAATAGGCCCGGCCTATGCTAAGTGGCACTTTCACGGCGGCAACGTGGAAGATATTCCCCGGCGCATTAAAGAAGCCATTGACGCCGCCAAAGAGAGTGAAGTGTATACGCAGGTAGTGACCCTTCGGGATCAGTACAAAGAAATGAAAGAAGTATGGGGCGATTTCAATGAAGCCATTCAGGGAATTTCCGGAACGGTTTCAGATACTATTCATGAAAATCCCCTGTCCCGGCTTTTGGCCACCGGTGAAAACAGACAGCAGCTTAGGAATGAGATGGACAGCCGGTATAAATTTGATTTCGGCAGTAAGGGCAACACCAAAGAGGGCCGGGATGAAGCTATGGATAAGCTCATGGCCGTTCATGAAGAAGAATTCATGAACACCGTGAAGACGGCCAATAACACCATGAATCTTTCTTCAGAACTCAATGATCAGGTTCTTGATATTTCTTCCGATACGTCCGGCGCCGGATTTGCCGCCAGCCAGAGGGAAGCAGGTATGGAATTGGCTCTTCTCAATGCCAAGAATCAGGCGGCGGCCATGGAAAACCAGGCGGCTGTGAATGCCATTGAAGGGGACATGATGGAAGACAATTTCAAGCGGTATGAAGATTATGCCGCCGCTTCCATGGATATGAACTATCCGGAAAAGGATGATCCGGTGCATCTGGATAATGCCAAAAAGAACCGCCTTACTTCTCTCCCCAGATAACTTTAAAAGGAGTATGTATCTGATGCATACTCCTTTTTCTTGTCCGGTCTTTAACCTGATTATTAACCTGATTTTTCTATTTTTATTTTTTTACTTTGTTTTCCTTGCGTATTTTGGTTTATTTGGTACAATATATAGTAGTTATAAGATATTATTTTACATATTTTATATTTGGAATAATTTCGTAATGCGTAGGTCGCAGGTTCAAATCCTGTTGCCGGCTCCATGAATTTAAGGTCTGGAATTCATCGATAAATACGATTCATTCCAGGCCTTTTTTCTATTGCTTTGAAGCGCTGAAATACTCCTAAAAAATAGCCATAATCGGGTTACTAACCAGATTACTAACTAGATTTTTTGTGATGAGTGGTTTATCTCGGATCATTCTGCATCTCCGATGGCATATTAGGTCATAAATTGGCCGCCGGGGATTTAAAGACAAAAATGGTAAAAGTCACAGCAGGCTACGGAGGGTCTTAGATTTTCAGCGAAAATCCTGCGATCCTCCGTCGCCTGCGGCGCCACTGTTGGGCATTAAGGTGCTCGCTTACTGTGCAGGCTATACTCGAATCATAGCCCGACTCCACAGTGCTGCAGGACAGCCCCCTTCCAGAGGAAGGAGGCTGTATATTGCGGCAAAGCCGCCACCACCACCCTCTGAATCTTTTGAAACCTATGAACCCTATGAACCTTCACACCGAAGGCGTGTCCAAGGGCATAGGCCTGTCAGCGTACACCCTTTCCCGCTGCGCGGGAATTTCCCTCAAGGGGAAACAGGAAGTAAGGAGGTCAGGGCACTCCGTCTGAGAGGCTTTGAAAAGAATTTTCTGGCCCCACAGTATGATATAATACAGAAAACAGGATTGCCATGATTTCAATGAAAGAGGTTGATTCCTATGAAACTGGTTGTGATTAACAAGTTATCCGATGAAAAAATCGATGCATTGAAAAAGGCGGTGCCCGGCTCCGTGGTGGAAGCCTACAAATCACCGAAGGAAGCCCTGCCCCATGTGGCAGACGCCGATGCCATTGCTCTCTGGGGATTCCAGGATGTGGAGCCCCTCCTTCAGGCAGCGCCCCATGTGCGCTGGGTTCATTCCCTGTCTGACGGGGTGGAAAAACTCCTTACTCCCAGTATGATGGAAAGGCCCATTATCCTGACCAATTCCCACGGTGTCCATGACCGGGCGGTATCGGAGCATACCATGGCCCTTCTTCTTTCCTGGTTTCGCCGCATCCCTGACGCCGTCCGCAGTCAGAGCGCCCATAAGTGGTCCAGGCCCCACGGGGAATCCCTTTTCGGCAAGACCATCCTTATTGTAGGTTTCGGCAGCATTGGCAGGGCCATTGCCCAGCGGGCCAAGGTTTTTG